>Ga0315280_10000376_pt1 | contig 82253 bp, 54 predicted proteins | sample YL17G06_40_MG_FD_203697 | JGI IMG/M metagenome (GOLD analysis project Ga0315280, IMG submission 203697) | Sediment microbial communities from Yellowstone Lake, YNP, Wyoming, USA - YL17G06_40 | ecosystem: Environmental > Aquatic > Freshwater > Lake > Sediment | place: USA: Wyoming | collected... | reverse complement strand
CTGGGCACCCAGCGAGCCACGACCTTCGGGTACTCTCTCTGGGAGTTCGAGGTCTACGGCTGATGGGCCACGTCTGTTCCCACGAGTTTCTCACTGGCGATGACCAATCATTTGTCTCATCATCCGCCAGGATAGCCCCTTTCCCGATCCGCGTGTCATAGTCACAGCAGGCATTGAGCCCCATCGCACCGCCGTCTGCAATCTGGGTGCCGTGCTGGGAGGGCGTGGCAATCGCATACGTCAGAACCTGTGCGACTTCTGGGTCGCCATCCTCCCCGGCCAGGGTGAGGGATTGGGCTGTGTCCTCCGTCGTGGTGACGGACTGGACATTGGCCGCGGGTGCATCATTGACCGGCGTGACCGTCAGGTTCACGGTTGTGGCGGCACTGGTCAGATTCGCCGGCGAGCCGGCCGAGGCGTCATCGGTCACGGTGAACGTGACGCTGTCCGAACCATTGTAGTTCGCCTCTGGGCTATAGGTGACCTGGCCCGTACTGGCGTTGAGGCCGCTCCGGGTGCCGTGCTGAGGCGGCATGGCGATTGCATACGTCAAGACCTGCGCGACTTCTGGGTCGCCATCATCGCTCGTCAGGGTGATGGATTTGGCCGTGTCCTCCGTCAAACTATCCTTCCTCCAACGAAGACATCATACACGCACAGACTCCTAAAGGTTCATCCTAAAGGCAACTGTCATGAACCACTAGTCCCAAAACAAGCGAATACCCCAAGCCTTCACGGGTGGAGAAGACGATGTCTCGTGTCGGCATATTCTCCCTGCCTCCGCCGATCGGCGGCTTGAGCTGCTCGATCAGGTTCTCCTGATTACATCTGTTCCAATGACCGTACGCGCACCCTGCGAGCCCACTACCAGGCGTAGAGGACGCCAGCGGCGAAGCTCACTTGGTGGTCCTTGCTGACGATGGGACTGTTGGTGATCTCGCTGGCCAACCATTCGTATTGGGTATCGCTGAACAGACTCCAGTGCTTCGTGAGCTTATGTCGAATGGCCAGCCGCAGGAAGGGATCGAACGCCTGTTCGCCTTGGTAAGCGGGACGGCCCGGCCGGGCTTCCTTGGGCCTGACGCCGTAGTAGTAGTCGACCAGACTATCGCTCTCCCATCTCACGCCGCCCGAAGGGATAAGCTCGAACCCGAGCACCGGGAGCATGATCATGTAGCGGAACTCCACCTCCTGTCCCCGATACCGGCCCAGCAGATCGCTGACGACAGACACCCCGAGCAAGCCGACGGGCGTTGCCGCCTCGATATTGACGCCGGCGTCTATCGACCAATGCCGATCCTGCATGCCGGTGAGGAACGGGCTGTCGTCTCCGCTGAAGCCCTGGATGCGCGGCTGCACCATCGGCCCAATCATGAGGCCATTCTCCGAGAGGGGCCGATATCCAACGGTGGCGCCACGCACGTAGAAATGCTCGCCTTCATAGGTAACGACCGGCGCCGGGTACACCCTGGCATCGACTCCGGCATAGGGCTCCGTCTGGATATAGCCTCCGCCGCCGACATGGAACGCAGTCACGTCCTCTATCATGGCCGACATGCTCTTCCCACGCTCCTGCTGCTGGGCGTGACAACAGGCGATCTCCCCTGTGACAAATCGCACGGGGGGACTCCCCCAGCCCAGCAGCACAAGGCATGCGACCGCCATGCAGCGGTAACCTTCCCATCTCATCGAATCATCCCTCAAAGGTCCGAAGCTGTGGTTCTTCGGGCTGAAGAGGCCATCCACGATCACGCACCGGCAGATGCTAACACAAGCAGGGCAAAGGTGCCAGACGGATTGTGGTCGGAAAGGGTGGCGACGTTTTAGGTGGTTGTCCCGACGGCCAGCGTGGACCCCGAATCGCTGTCGCCTCTTTGTTTCGGCTACCGCTTCGGCGAGGCCTGCGCCCGCGCCAAACGGCGAAGAAGTCGCTGCCAACTCACTACTTTGAGCCGGCTTCGAATCCGGGGTAGGCTGGAGACGGCACACGGAATTGAGGACGCCGCCACGTAGTCACTTCGCTCGTGGTTTGGCACTATTCGGGTCGGTCGGGTGGTCTTCGCCTCGGATCTGCTTTTGTCGATATTGGACATAAACTTCGCGCATCGCCACGTACGGATCGACAGCCGCAGATTTGAAGGCTTCGTATTCTCCGATGTGCAACGAGCCCTCGTTGACAGCTTTCTCGATCGATACGCCGATCGAGACTTCCGCAGGCTCGACGTACCAAACCGGGTCCAAGAACCGGTCACCCAACAGGCCCAGCGAATCCCGCAAGGTCGATGGACCCAGGAGCGGCCACACGAGATAGAATCCGCCGCCCAAACCGTACACGCCCAGGGTCTGTCCCAGGTCCTCTTCGGCCGGCTGCAGCTTCCATCGATCGCGGGCGGGGTCGCCGAACCCCAGGACGCCGATCGTCGTGTTGATGGCGAAACGCTCCAGTTCGACGTCGGCCGCGGAGTTTTGGCCCTGCAAGATACAGTTGACCAGGCGTGCCGGCGTGCCCACGTTATGGAAGAAATTGCCGATGCCGGTGCGAACCAGCTTGGGCAGCACGAAGGCATAGGCCTGCGCCACGGGCTTGACGACCCAGAAATACGCCACGTCGTTGAAGCCGAACAGGAACCGATTCACAGGCTCCAGCGGGTCGGCGATGGTCACCTGCCTCTGGGCGAGATCCGCCTCCAATTCATCGAGGGCCGCATCGCCCGGGGAATTGGCGTCCATGGAGGCAGCCGCCGGAGCTTGCGGTTTGCTCTGGCGAGACGCCGCACACCCCCCCACGGCGAGGACCCCGATCACGATCAGGAAATACGCTCTCATTGGCCGTCCCCCTTGCCGTTTTCCCTGGCCTTGCGCTCCTTGCCGTAGGGCTTGGTCACGACCAGCAATTGCGGGAGCACGGTCAACGAGGCAAATAAGGCCATGGTGATCGCCAGCACGGTCAACAGACCAAAGTAGATCGTGGGGATGAAATTCGATAGGCTCAGGATGGAAAACCCGATGACCAGTGTCACTGTCGTGTAGTAGATGGCCCGGCCGATGCTGTCGTGCGATCGGTGTAACGCCACCCGATAGCTCCCTTCGGTCTCGACCTCGTGCTTGAACCGGTGCATGTAATGGATCGTGTCGTCGTCGGCCAGACCCACACCGATGGCGGCGATGGTGATCGTCATCATGTCCAGGGGGATGCCCAGCCAACCCATCACGCCCAGCACGCAACTGATCGCCAGCAGGTTCGGGAAAATCGCGATGATCGCGAGTCGCACGGATCGGAACAATACCACGTAGGCGCCCATCAGAGACAACGTGGCAAAACCCATGGTTGCGATCTGGGACGTGTACAGGCTCTGGAGCATGTTGTTGTACAGAACCAGGAGGCCGGCCAAGTGCACCTGCTCGGGCGGGAAGCCGAGTCTGCCGGTCAGATCCGCCTGGATCTTCTTGAGCAGCTCGTTCCGTTTCAACGAAGGGTCGGAGTCCCGAATCCGCACCGTGAGCCGCGCCTGGTTATGTTCCGCCGACACGTAGGGCGTGACCAGGATCTGCCGGAGCTGATCCGGGATCTGATTGAACAGCAAGGCCAGTTCCACGTTATCCAGGGCCTTGCCCCCGTTGACCCTCTCGATCATCCGGACCAAGGTCACGACCGACAGGACCTTGCCGGTCTCCGGCAGGCCGTCAAGGTAGTCGTGGACGGCCGCAATCCGGGCCATCTTCTCCGGCGTGAACCAGTACTTCTGTCCGGTCCCTTGCGCGGCCGCGTCAAACTCCTCGAACACGGCCTCCGTGCCGGTCTCGGCATCGGACCGGACCGCCTCGGGCGCCGCCGCCTGCTCGAAGTCGATCACGACGTCCAGGGGCGTCGTCCCGCCGAGCTGCTGGTCCACCGCCTTCATCCCCTGGTTGATCTCGGTGGTTGACTTGAAGTAGTTGATGAAACAGTTCTCCACCTGGAGCTTGCGGATTCCGACGCCATTGACGGCCAGCAACGCCAGACTGGCCACAACGATCAAGGGGCCGTGGGCCACCGTGAACCGGCCCAGCATCGGGGTCAGCAGCCACTTGGACTGGCCCCTCGACCAGGGCCTATCCCGGGGCAGAAGCATCAGCACGGCTGGCAACAGCAGGAACGGCACGAGGATGGAAATGGCCACGCCCACGACCATGATGTAGCCGAAGTTGATGATCGGCCGGATATTGCAGAAGATCAGGGACGCAAATCCGAACATGGTGGTCAGGCCCGAATACACGCACGGCCGCAGCATGGCTCCGATCGTGGCGCGGATCAATTCGCGCTGACCGATATTCGGTTGGTCGGCGGCCAGCTCCCGGTATCGGACCATCAGGTGGATGGTCATGGCCAACGTAATGATCAGTTGCAGGGCGATGAAGTTGGAGCTGACGACCGTGACTTCCCAGTCGAACCAACCCAGGAACCCAACGGTATAGATGACGGACACCAGACAAGCCACCATGGGCAGGACGACCCAATAAACCCGGCGGAAGATCACCGCGATGGTGAGCACCAGCAGCAGGAACACCGCCGTCCCGAAGACCCGCAAGTCGCTCTTGATGAAGCTGATCATGTCGTCGGCGATCATGCTCACGCCGCCGAGGAACAGGGTGCCGTCCTGCCGATACCGGTCCATGATGGAGCGGATGGCCTGGACGTTGTGGTGTTCCTGCTGGCGAACCTCGTCGCGATACTGGGCGAATTGCCGGACCACCTCCGTGAGCTCGATCCGTTCCGCCGCCGTCAACGAGCCCGCCGCCCTCTTCTCATGGAGGGCGTTTCTCTGTTGCAGGAGGTCTTCGTAGCGATAGTCACGGGGGAAGGTGATCAGAATCGCCGTGGTCTTCAAGTCCAAGCTGACCAGCAACTCCTGGTACAGGGGGCTCTGCGCCAATTCCTTCCTGGCCAGGGCCTTGTCCACGTCCGGCGATTCCAGGGTACGGGTCGTCGAACCCAGCTCCTTGAGGGGGATCGGCGGACTCTCCAACAAAGGCACGTCCAGGATCGTCAGCACGGACTCGGCATTGCAGGCCCGCTTCAGGTCGTCTCGAAGCCGCGCCAGTTGCCCCAACGTTCTGTCCGAGAGCAGATCCTCCTTCGGCGCGAACGTCAGGACCAGGAAATCACTGCTTCCATAGCGGGACTCGACCAGACGGGCGTACTTGAGGTCCTGGTCGTTCTCCAGCATCAGCGTCTCCGTCGAGGCGTCCAGCCGGAAATGTCTGGCCCCCAATCCGAAAAAAACGATGGCCGCCGCCAGGCACGCAATCACGATTTTGGGGTGCCCCAGGACCAGCCGGTCGAAAAGAGACTGCGTCCCTGAGCGATTCTTCGTCACAGCAGCGATTCGGTGGAATAAATGGCGCATTATTGACTCGGCGGCTTTTCCAGGTGAGCAAGAAGATCCTCCACGGTGCCCCGGCGAAGAATATCGTCGAATTGCGACCGGTACGTCAGCAGGATGCTAACGCCCTCGATTTCCACGTCGTAGATCTTCCAGCGCACGCTCGCCCTGCTCTTGCTCTTTTCGTCCACCTTGTGAAGCTTGTAGAGGACGGTTTGCTCTTTGTCATCGGATGCCAGTACCATAGGGATTTGGACGAGGCTTTTCTTTTGCACCGCAGGTTTCAGCGTGACCTTTTCATTTGTGTAGAGGGTGGTTTTTTCCAAATACAGGGCCTTGAGCCGTTCGACAAAGAGCCTGGTAAATCTCTCGCGCTGTGCCGGGTCCAATTGGGGCCAGTGGGCTTTGCCCAAGGCAAGCTGGCTCATCAGCGGGAAATCGAAGATCGGGCTGACGATTTTGTCCATGATCCTCTTCTTGACCTTCTGATCCAGGTCTTGGGCCTGGAGGACCTTGAGAACGGCACTCTGCTTGGCCGCCAACAGCTCGCTGGGGTCGTTCGGATCCTTGACCGCGACGTCCCACTTGCTCCACCCCAACTCGTTGGGGTCGTTCGCATCCTTCGCACGGGAAGTCGATTGCCCCCCAGGCTGCTCCTCTGCGCCCTTCGAACCCTTTTCCTCCGCATTGACGCCCAGCCCAAACGCCAGCAGAACGAGAAGCGCAGGCCAACAAGTCCCTATGGCCCACATGGCAGGTCGTTGGCGCTTTCCTCCGCACCCTGATTCCTGTGTTCCGCTGCCGGTGCGGCCAGACCGAAGGGGCGATCCCAGAACCGTCGATCCACGTTCGGCTGTGCCTTCTGCCCCTTCTCTCTTTTCGAATCGCACAGACATAAACCGTTGCCTAACTGGCATCTCCATACGTACACCTCGACAGCAATGATGAGCCGTCCAACCAACCACGATCGATACATCCATCCTGATCAGGCGTTGCCATCTGAGTGCACAGCCTGTGTTCCAGGATCCTGAGTCTCCCATGATACACCGTGCTGCACCCAATCTCAATATGGCACGGGGAGCAGAAACTGGTCTGGACCTAAACCGAGCTACTCCAAGGTGCTCTTGCCGGAATCTATGCGTGAGTGTCGAGGCCTTGTTTGTAGGGATTGACAGGGCCACCAGGCCGGAGTACAATCAGCACTTCTCATTGGTCGAACTTGGACGTCTGACATTGTGTCGCGGAAGATGGGTCAACTGATCACGACACTACGGGCCTTTTTAGTAGCCTCAGATCGCCTACAGGTACGCATACTGTCTCGGAACACCCGCTGCCTGATCTTCTCAGCCGGCAGGCGCTTTCAGCCGCGACGATGGGATTGGGTCTCCTGTGGCACGGAAAGCGTGGGGGATAGGCGTTGGCTTCTGGAGAGCATCCATTATGGCACATCGTGAGAAGACTTCCAAGAGAAAACCTGCTGGAAGAAAAGCCGCCAGGAAAGGACCCGCCTGGGTCCGCGGCGTTCTGGTTGCCGCCGTCGGAATTCTTCTCATTATTATCTCACGCGTGCCCGCAAGTCTCGGTGCGGTAGGGCGGCTGATTGACGAGGATTTCCTCACAGTGTTGTTCGGCAGAGCAGCAATTCTGGCCGGAGTGTACTGTCTGGGATTTGGGCTTGTGCTGCTCGTGGGCCGGAACAAATTGAGGTATATCGCGGGTCTCACGTGTTTGTTCCTTCCGGCATTGGTCGTTGCAGATGCCTGGCTTTCTGCAACGCCAGAGACTGCTTCCGAAATAGAGCACGCGGTCCCCCTTGGGTATCTTCTACGCTCGGCAGCGACGAATTTCATAGGAAGCGCGGGCTTGGTCATGCTTAGTTCTGCTCTTGTGCTCTCTGGGATCTTTCTGTTGGCGCCGAGGCCGGTCCTCGCAGGTCTACGGAACTGGATCAGGACTGGTTGGGAAGGAGTCAAGTCCCGCTATCATCCTTCCCAGAGCAAAAGAACCGCCGCAGGAGCGAGGCAAAATCAATCGCAAGACGTATCCCAGACGACTCCTGCCGATGCCGGAACGTTACCCCATGAACTTAACGAGACGGAGTGCGCCGTGGAGTCAAAACCGTTCAGACTCAAGCTGGAACGGTATAATCGCGAATTCGTGAAAGTACCGACGGGCCTTTTTGAAAAGCAGACCTGCTTGAATACCTCGTTGGCCGCTGGCACAAGGCGGCAGGAGATTATCGACGCCTTCGCGTTGTTCCACATAGATGTTGAGATAGGCGACATCAAGCGCGGCCCGTCCTTTGAGCAATATGAACTGATTCCGGGCAAAGGGGTCAAGATCACTCAGATTCGAAACTGCGTTGAGGACGTTTCACTCCGCCTCAGACAGAAGGTCATTATCGGCAAAAAGACGGATGCTTCGCTGACCATCGAGGTCCCGCTTGCAGAGCGACAAGTAGTCCCTTACGGATTCCTACTGGAAGACAAGGCGGATGATGCCATGGAGATTCCTATTGCTGTTGGAGTGGACGCGTCCTTTTCACCCTTCAGTATTGACCTAGTGGAATTGCCACATCTGTTGATTGCTGGTGCGACCGGTTCAGGAAAGAGCATATTTCTCAAGACACTCATTGCTTCTATTATGTATCATCTGACACCCAATGAAGTACGCTTGGTCCTCATTGACCCTAAAAGGGTGGAATTCGGCGTCTTCTCCTCATCGCTGTTCTGTGCATGCGATGTCATTACCGACTTCGAGGAAGTCGCGACTGTTCTCGAGGCGATTGTTTGGGAAATGGAGAAGCGTTATGAGTTGCTGGAGCACGCTGGTGCTTCCGATATTAGACAATACAATGCTGGCGTAGAACCGCAGCTTCGGCAACCATATATTGTCGTAGTGGTTGATGAGTTTGCGGATTTGCTCATGCAGAAGGTAAAGGGGTTTGAAGACAGGGTTATCCGCCTTGCTCAAAAAGCCCGTGCCAGTGGTATTCACCTGGTCTTGGCGACCCAACGACCATCGGTGGACGTTATCAAGGGACTTCTTAAGGCCAATTTTCCTGCCCGTGTTGCCTTCAGCGTTTCTTCTCAAGTGGACTCAAAGATCATTCTCGACATGGGCGGTGCCGAGAATCTTGCAGGGAAAGGGGACTTGATCTGTATCTGTCCAGCCTTTCGGGAAGGGATACGGCTACAAGGTGCCTATATTACGAATGGGGAGATACAGAGGATCATTGCCACAAAGTCGTAGTGATTGTGAAGGGCGGAGTGAAAGTGGTCAGGTCTATTTCTTCCTGTAAAAGCAGTCTTCTGTAACCTCCAGGGACTGCCATCTCTAATGAGCGAAGGCGTGCTTCGCACCCAGACTCTTGTCTTTCTTCCTCACCCCCCAACCGAAACCAGATTCTGAGTGGCGTTGTCACGATCGTAATCGTTATGGGCGCTTCCTCACTCCTCGCACATCACCTGCGCCATCGTCTTTGCCGAGACCTGGCGGAGAGGCTCAAGGAGCGTTCTCGGCGGCCTCCATCTCGGTCAGATAGATCTCCTCCAGGTCCGCGTGCCGGAAATCGGCCCGCTCGCGGACGGCGACCAGCCGGCCCTGCTTCATGATCCCGACGCGGTCCGCAATCTGTTTGGCCCGGAAGATGTCGTGCGTGGTCATCAGGATCGCCTTGCCCCGCTCCCGGAGCTTGCGCAATTGCTCCAGAAACTCGTTGGCGCTTTTGGGGTCCAGGCCGCTGGTGGGCTCATCCATGAGGATCGCGGGCGGGTCCTTGATCAGGGCGATGGCGATGCCGAGCTTTTGGCGCATGCCTTTGGAGAAGTTCTTCAGCCGCATCGTCAGCGCCTTCTCCGGCAGGCCCACCAGCCGCATCGCATTGTCGAGGTCCTTGTTCTCGAGCCCTTTCTTGCCCCCCAGCTCCGCAAAGAAGCGCAGGTTCTGCCGGGCCGTGAACATGCCATACAGTTGCACGTTCTCCGAGACATAGGAGACGTACTTCTTGGCCTCGAGCGGGAACTTGTTGCAGTCCTGACCGTTGATCGAGGCCCGTCCTTCCGTCGGCCGTATGAAATCCAGGAGGATATTGACCGTCGTGGTCTTGCCGGCCCCGTTGGCCCCAAGCAAGCAGAAGATCTCCCCCGGCGGGATCGTGTACGTCACATGATCCAAGGCCAGCACGCCGTCCTCATACCGCTTCGTCAGTTCCTTGATCTCTATCATTTTTCTTTCCCATTCTTGTCAGAAGCCCTACTTGGATTCAAGACCGTGGCCTCAGCGCACGTCATATCGCACGAATCCCGCAAACGCCCCCAGAAAGAACACGACGTTGAACAGGATGAGGATCCCCCAGTAAGGCAGGGCGGCGCCCAGTTTGCCTTTCAGCGACTCCTCCTGGAACACAAAACGGGGGTGGTCACGGAGGTCCAGAAACCAGCCCCCTGGAGGTGAAGGCTCATTCTTGTGGGCCGCCACCACGGCCGCCGTGACCTTTGCTCTATACTCCCCGAAGCGCCTGCGATATTCGCCTTTGAATTCTTCGAAGTACTTCAAGCTCCGCAGGCCTGTTCCCGTGAGATCTCGGGCGACATAAACGTAATCCGCCAGAGGGGAAATGCCGGCCAGGTTCTTGGCCAGCCGCGTCTGGGCCGCCGCCTTCGTATACAGGTCCCCCCAAAGCTCGCCGGTGGCCTTGCCTTCCGCTTGCCGCCACTCCCTCGCAACGCGGTTGACCTCCACCCGAAGGTCATCGACCATGGCCTTGAACTGGGGATCGGCGGCGGCTAATTCTTGTACCTTTTTTGCATCGCCCCTCTCGTATACTATCATGCCAAAATCCAACGCTTCGAGTTTGGAAAAGAGCCCGCCATACTTGGACCGGAATTGTTCGACGAGCTCTTTTCTACGCTGGTTCCATGTTTCGCGGCAAGCACGGCTGACTTCTTCCGCCCGCCTGGCCGTCGCCTGGATCGAGGGAATGCGCCGAAGCTGGGCGGAGACGTAGGGACAGACATTGGGAATGACGAGAACCAGGAGGACCCAAAGAAGAAGGCAGTTCAGCATCGAGACCGCCGAGTAGCGCGACCACGTCGAGACCATCAACCCCAGGAGATAGAACAACGTGATGAACGTCAGGGAAGCGGTGAGCAACAGGCCCAATTCCGCCCAGGCGGAGCCATCCCACTGGAGGTGGGGATTGAGGTTGATGCACAGGACGCCGGCCAACAGCGCCAGGAGGAAGGGGATCAGCAGGCTGGCGGTGCCCCCCAGGAATTTGCCCAGCAGGATCGTGGTCCGGGAGACGGAATTGGAGATCATCTGTCTCAGGGTGCCCCGTTCCCGCTCTCCGGTCACGGCATCGTACGAGAACAGCAGCGCCAACAGACTCATGACAATCGTGACGATGAAGAGGAAATCCAGACGCGGAAAGAGGATGGGTAAAGGATCATCATAGAAGGAGTCCTGACTCTCGCTGGTGGGAATGCCGATGATGAGGGGCCGGAACCGTTCCGGGGGCTTCTGCCCGGGCATCAACTGGCCGACCCAACCCTCGAGAGCATACTTGCCCAGGAACTCTTCCTGCAGATTGACCCGCAGGCTGTAATCGGCCAGTTCCTGCCGGTAATCATGGGAGAGAATGATAATGCAGGCCACGGTGACGACAAGGCACAGGACCAGACCGATCATGAACCGCAAGTTCAGGAGGTTGTGAAGAAATTCCCTGGCGATGATGGCCCGCAACAACCGTAGATTATGGCGAATGTGGAGAAGCTCTCGGACCGCGCTGGCCTTCCATGACCGCCTGGCCCTGTTCCGGGCCTCTCGTGAAGTGATGGCCCCGAACGCCGTCGGGATCTTCTTCAGAAACCCGCTGGAAATCCTTGGTTTCAACATGATCGTTTCCTGTGTCTGGAATTAGCGCACGTCGTACCGCAGAAAAACCACGTAGGTGCCTGTGAAAAACAGCAGGTCGAACAAGACGAGAATCAGAAGGTTGTTCAGCCCTCCCCGACCCAATGCCTCTCGGCAGGAAGCACGCTGGTAACTGAACTTCGGACGGTCGCGACCTTCCTTATCCCCCGCTCCGAACATATATTTCACGACGGCGTTCTTCAACCTGCCTTCCTCTAACATGCCCGTTCCCATCAGGTCGGTGGCCAGGAAGGTGAAGGCCGCCGTCGGAGAGACACGGGTGATACCCTGCGACAGAGTCACCAGGCGATCGAAACGGTTGCGGTAGTCTTCCGTGACTTGATCTCCTTCCTCGCGCGCTCTCTCGAGGCGCGTTTTTCTTTCGGGCCAATCCGGCAGTAGGTTGACCTCCTGCCACGCCCTGATCGCGATTTGTCGACGTCTCAGCTCAAGCTGCTGAACCGTGGGAATCTCGACAAATTGACGGGCCAGAATATTCCCCAGGTTCGGAATGAGAAACACCAGAATGGCCCAGGCGAACAAAGAAACCACCAGCGAGGAGGCGGATTCGTGTGTCAGGCAGGAAATGAGCAACCCCAGCGAGAAGAAGACGGCCAGATAGATCACACTGCTCCAGAGGAACAGGCCCAGCCTGGCCCAGTCCTGAGGGCCCATAGCCACCCTCGGTTGCAGGGCCACGAAAGCGGTGCCCAGGAGTGCGGCGAGGAACAAAGGCAGGATGAAGCTGGTGAATCCGCCGATCCATTTGCCCGTAATAAGGATCGGTCTTCCCAGACTGCCGCTCAGCGATTGGCGCAACGTCCCGGCCTCCTTTTCGCCGGAGATCATATCGAAGGCAAACAGCATGGCGCAAAGGGAGAGGATGACCTTGATGATATACAGCAGATCCGGCACCGTGAAGAGTTTGAAGAGATCATTCACCGACTGCTGTTTACTGCTGGCGCTGATTCGTTGGCCGAAACCCACCTCATGAGCGCGACACAAGTTTTCCTCAAGACCCTTGGCAAAAATCGACAACGGCGTGGGCGGGATCACGGCGGCACCGCCCCCGGAGGCCAGGATCTCGTAGTTCTCCCGGGCCAGGCCATAGTCGCGATACATGACGAATATGCTGGCGAGAATCAGTATCGTCGTGAGAACCGTGATGATCGAGAACTTGTAGCTGACGAGGTTGTGCCGTATTTCTTTCTCGACGATCAGGTCCAGCGTGCCGAGCACTCGTGCGGTCGAGGGCCTGTCGCGTGAAAGGCTATTCGCTAGGGCGTTTCCCACTCCCGGCTGGGACATGGTTTTCCGTGCCTTCTTATCCCACGTCATATATGTTCCTCTTCGTCTCTGACGGCCAGCTCTTACGTCTGGAGGATCATTCTGTCGCGGCATCCATCCACTTCTTCCTGATGCCGTCCTTTTCCAGTATAGCAGAGTCGACTCCAGCCGTTTATCTTCTGCTCAATCGTACCCCGACAAACACGATGCCGGTGATCAGCACGATCAGGCCGATCACCAGGCCTGCGACGGCCGTGACGTTCGTCTCGGCACTGATCTGTACGGTCAGTCGTTTCTCGATCGCTTCGATGACCTCGCTGCCCGTTTGGCCGCGGGCACCAAACTCGGCCTGGTATTCGCCCACACCCGCGTTGGGGGCAGGGACCAGATGAATCATCACCGGCCTCTTCTCATCGGGCTCCAGCTTCTCGATGAGGTTCGGATCGACACGGGCCGTCCAGTTCAGCGGCTGCGCGGTTACCTCCGGCGTGACGTTGAACAGCGGCAACGTGCCGTCGTTGCGCAGGTCGGCCCGGAAGTCCACCGCCTGATTGGGCTTGATCGGCTGGAGGAGGTTATCGATGACAATCTCCAACTTTCCCGTTCCCCTGGGGATCAACGTCAGGTCCACGCGTGCCGCCGCTAGCGCGGCCAGGTCCCGGTCGGGAATGAGATTGGGTTCGTACTGGCGTTTGAGCTGGTTGATCTGGTCGAGATCTGCCGGCGTGGTCAGCCAGGCTTGAAAGTTGATGCGCCGATCGATCATGCCGGCGTCGAGCTTCGCCGGGATGGAGGCACTCAGCGTCACGTTGTGCTTGCTCACCTCTTGGGAGAAGTGCACGCTGGTGATCCGCGAGCCCCCCTCGCCGAAGAAGCAGCGGATCTGGGGCGGCAGGTTGGTGACCGCCACGGAGTAATTGCGTTTGGAGGTCACCAGCATCTCCAGGTCCAGCGGATAGCTTACGGCGCTGCCGAGCTGACCCTCCAGCGCAAACGACGAGGCGATGATCCTGGGAATCTCCTGGAGGGACTCCTTCTCCAGGTAGATGCTGTTCGTGACGGTCTGGTCGAGGTACTGGAGTCGCACGCCCGCCTGATCGACGTCGGTCAGCAACTCGAACGTGACTTTCTTCTGCTGGCCGTAGGGCAGGATCGGGATGATCTCCTCGTAGGGCTTGCTGATGCTGGCCGTCTCCTTAACCACCGAGACGATGATGTTCTCGACATCGAGCAGGGCCCGAATCTGGTCGCCCGTCTGCCAAGTCGGCCGTGACGGCAGACTGAGGTCGTTGTGGCTGAGGGCCGACTGGGCCTGCGTCAGGTTGGAGGTGTTCTTCAGGACCAGATCCAGCATGCGCCGGCCCTGGTTGTCGTAGTACTTCTTGGCCTCGACGATCGTGATGTGCGTCGCATTGGCCAGGAAGCTCAGTTTCGTCCTCTCCAGGAGGATCTCCGCCTGCTTTAGCGCCTGCGCCGCCTGCGCGTAGGCGGAGATTGCCTGATCGAGCTCCTTGCGATTCATGATTCCCTTCTGGAAGAGGACCTGGGCCTCCTTGTGCTCGGCCTCGTACCGGTCGTAGGCCTCCTTGGCGTGCTCCAGATCGACTTGGGCAGTGCGGAGGCTCAGCTCGTTGAGCAGTTGCGTGCGGGTCTTGGTTGCCTCCTTCGTGGCCGCCGGCAGATTGGGTTCGCTGCTCTGCACACTCGCCGCAAGCGTCAGCGATGCCTGAGCCAGTGCAACAACCACCCAGGCAAACGTGAAGAGGCATGACAGGCAAGTGGCTCGTGGGTGGCAGCGGCAGGCGTCGGCTTGCCGATGGTCTCTCCGCTCGTCCTCGGCGCAGCCCTCGGCCTTGCCGCCGCCACCCGGTTCCGTAGTCGCTTTTCCCCAATGCACCCTGGCGTATCCGCTCATGTGCCCTCAAGCCTCATTTCATTTGAAGTACCGTGTCGCCCGACGCAGATCTTCCTGCCGCTCGATCAGGCTTTCCTGCGCGCGGAACAGGTCGTCCTGGGCTGCGAAGAACGTTCGTCGGAAGGTCTCCAACTGATCGTCGGTGATCTTGCCGACATTTCTGAGCTCCTCCTGAATCTGGAACCGCTCCCGCTCGATATTGACGTTCTCCTGGGCCAGCTCGACCTCGAAGTTCTGCTCCACCAGGAATTTGTAGCGTTGCCGCACCTCCAGTTCGACCAGGTCTTTTTGATCGGCCAGCGCGGCCTTGACGCCGTTGAGAAAGGCCCTGGCCTCGATCTTCTCGCCCTGGCGGACCCTTCCGTCGGCGATGGGGATTCGCACCTGCATCCCGGCAAACCAGCCCGGGTCCGGCCCGCCCAGAGAGCCTTCATCGCCGAACAGGCCCAGTCCCCGTCCCCGCGTGTCGCCGGAGTTGGGCAGGCGAGGCTGGCCGGTGACGTCGAGGCCCCAGGTGTTGTTCTGATTGGAGATCGTGGCGCCGGTGCTGCCGTTGCGATCCTGGTAGCCGCTGGTGAAGCGCAGGTCGGGCCAGTACTCGAAGCGAATCTGGTCGAGCGAGCGTGCCCCTTCCGCCACGATGGCCTCCGCCAGTGCCACCTCACTGCTCTGGGCCAGGGCCAACCGGACCATCGGCTCCAGGTCAAATTGACCCAGCCCGAAGCTGTCCATCTCGCCGACGAGCTTGACCTGATCCGCGCTCACGGGCATGCCGATCAGTCGCAGCAATTCCATGATCCGGTTGAACCTCTCCCGGTTGAGCCTGTTGATCCGGCTCTGCTCGTTCAGGACGTTCAAGTGGGCCGTCAAGACCTCGATCTTGACGCTGAGATTGCCGGCCGTGAGCCGTTGCTGCTTCACCTGGTACTGCTTTTCGAACTGCTCCAGCGACTCCTGTCGTGCCGCAATCTGCCGCTCCTTCAACTTGATCAGCAGAAAGGCCCGGCGAACCTGAGAGAAGACATTCGCCACCCTGTTCTCATAGGTGAACAGGGCGTCGCGCTGCTCTGCTCGCAAGGTCACATCGATCGGGTTGTCCTTGCCGTATTCAGAGAGTCGCTGAGTGATCTTGGCGCCGACGGCGTAAGCCTCCGCCGATCCATCGGGCGTCTCGAAGGCCCCAGTACGCTCGTACTGGTTGATCAACTCCACGGCGGGCAGGAACCGCGAGTTGGCGATGATCTTGCTGCCGCCGACGCCGAGAATCCGCTCCCGCGTCTGCTTGATCTCGTTGTTCTGCGTGAAGGCGAGCTGAAGGCACTCGCCCAACGCCAGCACGCGTTCGGCTACCTGCTTTCGCGGCGCGACCTCCCGGGCCGGCGCCTCGCCGATGGCGCGCTGAAAGGCGAGGGAGTTCGGCTCGGAGGTATCGCCCCGGGATTCCTCGCCGAGGCGCTGCTCCACACGACTGAGTTCGGGACCGATCCGCTCCGACACCCCGAATTCCGGCGACCGGCAAGACGGGCAGGAGAGCACGAGCACAATCAACGTCAGAGGCAGCCATGCGGAGGCGATTACCCGCCTCACGCTGACGGCTACCTTCCCGTTTGCTTGGATGACTCGTCCCGCGTAGCACATTGTTCTCGTCCAGTCTAATCCCCTTCCGCGTAGTCGGCGGACCCGAGGGGCGTGGCAGGACGCCTCTGATCACGCTGAAGCTGGCCGATTGACCCCGATATGCAAGGCCAGCACCACCACCGCCGTAGAACCGGGGCGGTTCCATAACTGGCGAAGGGCGTAACGTACGGCATTCCTATAGTCCTCATTGTGACAGCCCCTGTTTCCGAGTCCGCCGGTGCCGAATGGCCGCCACGGAAGTCCGCTTCCAGAATTCTCTTCGTGAATAGGTACGCATCGGGTTTCTTCTTTTGCCAACATAATGTAAGTCGCACACGGCATCCACTAAAGACCTTGGGCCTTGATCCGTTTGACGGCCTCTACGAATCCCCTCGGATTGATCACCCGACCCTGTTTGGTTGGGGTGGCCGTCTCCTGAAAGAGAGTAACAATCCGCTCCGGGGATATCTCGGGATAGATTTGGAAGGCCAGCGCCGCTAATCCGGCCAGGTAGGGAACCGTCCAGCTATTACCTCCGTGCGTGTCGAAGGTGTACACATCTTTTCCCCGATGACTGGCTACCGCCCGATTGGAAGCGGGAACATACAAGGCGTTCACTCCGCTGTCGAAGTAGTGGTTGTTCGGATCGTCCGGGTCTGTTCCCACCAATCGCTCTAAGGTGACATACCTTAAGAAATGTGGGTCGCAGGTCACAACCAGAATACCATTTTGGCGGGCTTTTTCGACGGCTGACTGCCAGGTCTCGAAGTAATCCCGATGCGAAAAGGCTCCCAGAGAAATGCTGATGACCCGCACCTTCTCGGATGGAGACAAATCCCGGTTTCGCTCCACAATCTGCTCCACCGTTCTCGCCCACGGGCGATTCTCCGACCATTTCCAGGGTGGGACGGCGTAGTAGTGCAGATTGGCCTCGGGCGCCACGCCGCAGGTCTTGCCCACCGCGATACTACAGACGGGCGGTCCATGCATTTGAATGTCAACGCCGTCGACTTCAATGGCATGATACGATTTGATTCGGTCCGCATATTCTACATGATCCTTTAGTAGGGGCTGATCGATAATCGCTATGCCTACGCCCTTGCCGGTGATGCCCTCTCGATGCAGCGAACGAATTCCCAGACCGGGGTTCTTCCCCCACTCCAGGCGTTTGACCGGATCGAAACCCGGCGGCAAGTGATCGGATGAGGGCCATACCGTTAGGCTGTCAAACGTTGTCCGGTTCAAAAGGTCGCCCTGTTGCGAGAGATCAAGCCGACTCAGATCTACCTCGCTAAAGCCCCAAAATGAGCCAAGCTTATGGAGATCTCCTTCATTGCGCAGGACAATGGGACGGTCTTGGCCGATATCGATTTGCCTCCCGGCGCACGATACGTCGATGACCGTGTGGGGGGTCTTGATCTGCGGTTTGCCGAAGAACCGGGCTCGAAGATCCGGGTACTCCAGAAGAACAATCTCCCCATTCGCCTCCGTCGACTCTCTGGTTGGCGGCCCGAGGAGGGCCTTGAATTCTTCCGGTGTGGTGAGGCTGAAGGCGATCCGGCCATCGGCCGCCGCTTGACGAACAAGGGTTGAAATGTCCGGACTCAAACGATGATCCGACGGTTGATTGCCACTTTGGTTTCGGACCAATTCGATAAACGCCGCGGGATGAATGATCTTCGCACCGCTCTGATGCACATAGGCCGACGCACAGAGGAACTCCTTCATCTGTTCCGGACTTAGATCAGGGCGGATCTGCCAGCCCAAGGCCAGGATGCCGGCGGCATAAGGGATCGTATCGCTGTATCCGCCCTTGGACATCGCCTTGCGGCTGCGCCGGCCCCCGCCGTCATAGGCGTAACCAAACCCCTGGTTTTCATAGGCCTCCGCTGCCGTTCGTGGTGCGGACGGCACATGGATATGACCCTGGTCGACCTCGGCCGGCCCATTGCGGAAACCCGGGGTACAGGCCTGGACACGTTCCCGATCGTGTGGATCCAACCAGCACAGTGACACAAAGCCATGATGCCAGGTACAGTCCAACACCAGGATGCCCTGGGCCTGGGCCCGCTGCACGGCCTGGTCCCAAAGAGACTGGTTGGCGTACCCCGATCCCTGGCCGGAGGGCTGGGCTGATACAGACACGACCCGTATCCTTTGGTCCTTCGGTGCGCCTTCGTTGTACGTAACAAACCGGTCCAGGGCCTGGGCATAATAGCTGGCGTCCGCCTTCCAGGAGGGAACCGCCACAACGTGCAGACTGGCGCCCGGAGCTGTGCCGCATCGTTTGCCCACCAGCTCGCTGACCATGCCGGGACCGTGCATACTGCTCTTGTGCGGGCCGCAATCGAGGACGTCATACGAGACGATCTTCCCGGCATATTCCGGGTGATCCAGTAGCAGCGGCTGATCGATCAGGCCCACATGGACACCCGACCCGGTGATCCCCTGGGCATGCAAAGCCCGGACCCCGAGCCCCGGATTCATGCCCTCCTGCAACAGCGTCTTCGGATCAAATCCCCTGGGCAAGCGTTCCGCCGGGGGCCACTGTGTCTCCTCATTGAACCCGAGGGTATCGAGGATATCGCCCGCGTGACGCAGATCCGAGGCGCGTAAATCTTTACCACCTACATTTTCATACGCCGCGAGATTACCGCGACGAGACACCGGGGAACTGTCCGTTTTGTCGCGCTTTGCCTGGACAACGTTGATCTCCCTCACCGTCCTACTGTCCTTCCTGATTTCAAAGGAGAGACCTTGGTCTTCGTACGTGACAATGTCTATTGCCTCAGACTCCCTGAGCTGGAAGTCATTGCCAAAGGCTTGTTTCACCTTCTCCTCCGAGTCCCCCACTCCCAAGCCGCTGGCGAATTTGTAGGAAGGACTGAGCACCGTGATTCCTGTCACGACATTACCGTTCACGGCAAACGAAAGATCCCTATAGGACAGGAAATAGCGCGCCGGAAGATTGTCGCGGGTGTACGTCTCTCGCCCCCAGAAGATCGATTGGGGCTCCCCCAGCTTGCGCAATACATCGTCTTTGCTCATGCCCAACGTGTAGTCATCCACGCGCACCCCAGGCACGATGGTTGGAGTTCCAGAATTCGTTTGCCGAGGCGCCGGTACGTCTTGATTGTCGCTTTGCTGGTGGTCCAATGTGGCCGTCTCACCCGCTTGAATCGCACGAATCAACCTGACCGGGTCAATGATGGGTCCCAAAGGCTTCGTTACGCCGCTGCGATTCAGTTCGATGGTGCGCCCGGTTCGCACGGCCAGCGCCCAGAATCTCTCCGGCGTGATCGCAGGATCGGCCTGTACCGCCAGAGCATACACACCGGCGACGTAGGGCACCGCCCAACTCATGCCGCCAATTCCATAGAAGACGTATTGATCGGTAGCCCCAGGGCTGGCGGTGGTTCGTGAGTCCATCGGGACCCAGAGACTTTTTCCCGAAGGAGACGACGGACGAGCCCAAAAGGACTTGGTCAGGAATATTCCCGGTTGATAGGATTCAAACACGTCCGGGTCAGCCAAAGGTGAACGGCCCAGCGCGCGAAGATCGAATCCCTCACGGAGGTCCGGGCCATGCACGCACACGGTCAAGATACCCGCGGCCTGCGCTTTCCGCACGGCTTCCACCATTTCCTTATAGCCCTCGTGCGACGGCACCCAACCTGTCGACATGGAGATGACGCGAATCTTGTTGTCTTTCGGGAGCTGCGCGTTGACTTCGATGATTCTGTGGACGCATCGAGCCAGGCGCTGCAACCTGTTTTCGTAGGTAGGCTGCAGGGCGATATAATAGAGCTCGGCCTCCGGAGCGACGCCGACGGTTTTGCCCAGGGCAATCGAGGCGACGGCCGCCCCATGCATCGCGGGCTCCGTTCGGCCCTGGAAATCCACCAACCGCACCCGGTCGGCATACTCCTGGTGGCCAACCAACAGAGGCTGATCGATGATGGCGATCTTTACGCCGCGACCGGTAATTCCCTTCTCGTGCAAGCGGCGGACGCCCAAGCCGGGATTCTTGCCCAATTCCATGATTTTTCGCCAATCGAAGGCGGAGGGCATCCGTTCGGGAGCCGGCCAGACCGTCCTGTCATCGAAGGCCGCATACATGAGATCCCCGAGCGACGCGCGCAAATCAAGCTTCGACAAATCACGGCCCCGCAAATCGACCTGGAAGGGATTGTCCGAATTAGGATCGTATTTCGGAATCGTTTTCAACACCTTATGATCTGCTCTTTTAGCGTAAACGATGATTTCGGTGGCGACGTGGCTCTTCTCGTCGATTACGAATGTAAGCCCTTGGGCGTCGTAACAGAGACAGTGCCTTCCGGTGGCCTGTTCTACTCTGTAGTCTTTACCAAAGGCTTGTTCGATGTTCTGCTCCAAGTCGTCCACGCCTAATCCAGTGCTGAGTTTGTAGAGAGAACTCCGCACGAATATCGTCTGCACAGAATCATCCTGGAGCCGAAACGACATGTCACCAAAACCCAAAACACACTCCCTCGGGAGGTTCTGAAGGCTGTACTTTTCTTCCCCGCGCCGAACCACCTGGTTTTCCCCGAGTTCGATGCTCTCCGGCTCTCCCAGCTTCTTCAACACCTCGTCTTTGCTCATGCCCAGCGTACAGTCACCAACACCCACACCGGGCACGATGAGATGCTTCGCAGGCCCTGGTTGACTTGCCCGCGCGTCGTGAGCACCGGCCAGCGGAATTCCGACCAGGACTAATAATAGCGTTGTCGCTCGTCTCATGACTTGTTGCCTCCTATTGAGCTGACCTGAAACGTAAGACCACGACCAACGTAATACTCGGATTCTCAAGCAACCTCCGAAATCCGTGTTGTAGGTCTTCCCGTTTGCCTGGACAACTCGTTCCGTGTAGCACATGGTTCCCGTCCGGCGTAATCCAATGCCGCGCAGTCCGCGGACCCGATGGGCGTGGCCGGATGCGCTTCCCGTTAGGGGAATGATCCGCCCTGACATTGCCAAGGGTCTTCGTAAGATGGCCGAGCAAACACGGTGCCAAACCAAAGGCGAGAGTCACAGATTTTCTAAGATCCTTGTGATACAGGAGTTATGGAATGTCGGAATCCGTGAGGATGTGCTCTGACTCCCCGCCCGTGTTCCATCCGTGGAACAGGTGTACCACGGATGGAACACGGGCGGGGTATCAGTCGATCCCGTACTGCTTGAGCTTGCGGTACAGGGTCGTGCGGCCGATGCCCAGCAGCTCGGCGGCCTTTTCGCGATTGCCGCCCGCCTTCAGGAGCATTTCCTGAATCGCTTCCTTCTCTGCCTTCTCTGTCGCGTATGCCACCGTCTGGGCCAGGGACGTGAGACCGGCTGGCACCGGCTCTCCCGGGATCTGGGACACCCCCTTGGCGATACGCTCAGGCAAGCTGGTCGGCTCAAGGGAGCCCCGCTCGGAGACAATCATCGCGCTGTACATGCAGTTCTGGAGCTCCCTCACATTGCCCGGCCAGGCATAGCGTTGCAGCAACTCCATCGTCTGCGGCCCGACCATGGGCGGCCGAACGCCGAACGACGTGGCATACTTCTCGACAAAATGCTCCACGAGCAACGGGATGTCCTCCGGACGCTCGCGTAAAGGGCAGACCGTCAGGCTCAAGACGTGCAAACGCCAAAACAGGTCTTCCCGGAATTGACCGTTCTTGACCATGCCGGCGAGATCCCGATTGGTCGCCGCCACCACGCGTACATCCACCTTGACCGGATGGTTGCCGCCGACCCGGCAGAAGCTCCCTTCCTCAATCACACGCAACAGCCTCACCTGCGCATCGAGTGTCAGCTCGCCGACTTCATCGAGAAAGAGCGTGCCGCCATCCGCTTCCTCGAATTTCCCGCGGCGCAATCCCGTCGCGCCGGTGAACGCGCCCGCTTCGTGACCGAAGAACTCACTTTCGATCAGGCTGGACGGGATCGCGCCGCAGTTAACCACGATGAAGGGGCCGGACCGGCGCCGGCTCGCCTGGTGAATCGCACGCACGATCAGTTCTTTTCCGGTTCCGCTTTCCCCGCACACCAGAACCGTGCCGTCCGTCGCGGCGAACCGCCGCATCAGCGCGAACGTGGATTTCATCCGGTCCGAAGCGCCGATGATGTTGTCGAACCCGTAGACTTCCTCGAGTTGGTTCTCCAACTGCCGGACCCGCCGCGACAAAGTCACCATTTCCACGGCCCGTACAATGAGGGCCACCAATTCGTCGTTGTCGAACGGCTTTTCCAGGTAATCGAACGCTCCTCGCCTCATGGCCTCGACGGCGGACCGGACCTCCCCATGGGCCGTCATGATGATGGTCTTGCAGTCCGCCCCAAATTGCCGGGTCAATTCCTCCATCACCTGCAACCCGTCCATGCCGGGCATTCTCAAGTCGAGCAGAACCGCCTCCGGCAGGAACTTGGGATAGATGCCCAGGCACGACTCCCCAGAGGGGCAGACCTGGACCTCATAGCCATGTTTGGTCAGCAGCGCCGAGAGGATGGATCGGATGCCCGCTTCATCATCGACGATCAGCACCTTTGGCTTTCTCATCGCGAGTCCTCGAAAGAGAAATCACGTTCCCAGATCCTATGCCTTCCGCGCAAGCTCACTCGGCGCGGAGGAGGACCTTCACACTGGTCCCGCCCCCCTCGGCCTCTTCGACCCAAATCTCGCCGTCGTACCGTTTCACAATGCTTCGGCAGATGGCCAGCCCCAGGCCGGTCCCGCCGGTCTTGGTGGTAAAGAAAGGCTCAAAGACCCTGTCCCGCAGCTCCCGGGGTATCCCCGGGCCCTGGTCCGCGATCTCCATCAAGACCTCACGTCCGAAGACCCGGGACACACCTCCGGACCCCGGACCCCAGGCAGGAGACGGCAGACGATGGACCCGAATGCGCAACACCCCTCCCGTGGGCATCGCCTGCAGGCCGTTCACGATAAGGTTGAGAAGCACTTGTCGCAGCTCCATTGGGTCGATGACCAGTTTTGGCAGCCGCTCATCGCAGGCGACTTGGAGCTCCACGTCCTGGCTGCGGGCGCGCGCCTCAATAAACGCCAGGCATTTCCCGACCTCTTGGGCGAGATCGAGCGCCACAGGTTGGCTTTCCGTCGGCTGCGCCAGCGACAGGAGGTTGCCCACAATACCATTGACTCGATCCACCTCTTCGAGCGTGATCTGCGCGAGCTTCTGCTGCTCCGATCCGTTGGTGAACTCGCTGGCCAGGAACTGAATCGTGCTACGGATCGCCGTGAGCGGGTTGCGCAGCTCATGGGCAATGCCGGCGGCGAACTGCCCCATCGTAGCCAACTGCTCCGCCCGATACATCCGCTCGTTCTGACGCAATCGCTCCTTGAAGAGGAGGGCGTTCCCAAAGGCCAGACCCGCCTGTTTACTCAGTAGTTGGAGGCTCAGGAGTTGCGGCTCGTTCAGGGCCGTCTGTCCGAAACGCACGAAAACCAGGCCGATCAGGCGTTCCATGGAGAGCAGCGGCAAAACCAGATCCACTCCACAAGTCACGAACGGGCCTAGTTCGTCGTGCAGATACTCCAGTACGGCGCTCCTATACGTCACCAACGGGCCCAGTTCGTCGTGCAGATACTCCAGTACCGCACTTCTGTTGTTGAGCAGCAGGGTCTCCTGATTGGCCCGGAACCAACCCACTATTTTGCTGTCCGTCGGGATATCCGGCAGAGGCTGGGACATCCGCCATCTGGCACCCTGCCCCCGGCTCTCCGGCCACAGCTCGCCGACGGGAGAAAATCCTCTCACTGCCCCTCCGACATCCGCCAGGTAGACGATCGTGCCTTCGGCCCCGAGAGACCGCCGCAACTTGCTGCGCAGATTGTTCGCGAGCTGCTCCGCATCGACGATGAGCAACAGACCCTCTTCAAACTCGATCAAGGGATCTTCAGGCTCCGTGCGCCGCCGCAAGAAATGGCATATACGTTCCCACATACAGAGTCCCCGAACAGTGCCTTGGACGCCGTCACATACGGTCAGACGCAAGACGTATCATATATTGCTCGTCACGATTCCTCCATAGATTCGTTAAACCGAACATCATGCAATGCCATCCGGGCCTACTCACGACGTGGTGCTCTGCGATCGGGCCCGCGTAAGTAGCGGTCGCTTCGAGGCGGAGCCAATTGGGGAGCCGGGCGGGACAGAAAGAGCAGGATCTCCGCCGTGCCTGGGCAGGCCCGTCGCCAAGCCAACGGCGGAAGTCCCAAGCCTGACGTACGCATACATCGATGGGGCGGGGAGATACGCCGATTTCCATTCGTTGCGACATACCACTGGCAGCTTGCTGGCCGCCAGCGGAGTCCATCCGAAGATCGCCCAGAGCCTTATGCGTCACAGCGACATCAATCTGACTATGCCCAGGTATACCCACACACTGACGGGACAAGAGGCAAAAGCCATCGAGAGTCTGCCTGACCTATCTTTGCCGGACATACAGACCCAGGGAGCCAAAGCAACCGGCACTTACGATGGGACCGCAGAGGCTATGCTTGGCATCGGCAGGGAGTTGACACCAAAATTGACACCCGAATTGACACCTGCGGCTTTCCCTGGAAGCGACCGGTCGGCAGCGATTGGCACAACGAGTGGGAAATCCAGTGCAGAGCCAGCTAACCGTAACTCCATGCAAGACGGGGAGTTAGGCAAAGATCGGCACCGATTGGCGACGGTTGGCACGGGGAGAGAGGTAATGGGCAGGACTGGAGTTGAACCAGCGACACACGGATTTTCAGTCCGTTGCTCTACCAGCTGAGCTACCTGCCCAGTTCTACGCGTTCAGGAACCTTCAGTCTACCAAATGTGCCAGGCGCTGCAAGCAATTTCCTGCCGCAAGGGCCAATTTTGTTGTCTGCCAAAGAAGGACGGCGGGAGAAACACATGTCGGTGACCGGTCCAGGCCGCCTCAGGTCTTGCCTTCCTCTTCTTCCGGGGTGAAACAGACCAGGGAGATCAGAACCAGGCCTGCGCCCGCGATGAAGAGGATGATTCTCTTGGTCGGCTCGCTGCACCGTTGGAGCCAGGCGGGAACAGGGGGGGCCGTCTGCTCCTGCCCGGTCTGCTCCACCAGGGCTTTACGCGCGAGGGCCAACTCCTCCGCACGGGCTTTGGGACGGATGGCGCAGGGGTCCTCGGGCTCGGTCCCGAGCGTCACGGGAGCGATACGCTTCAGGAGGTCGGGGTTCTTTTCCAGTTGTTCCAGGAGACCATCGTAGTCAGCGTTCAGGGCCTTGAGCCGTTGGACGGCAAGCTCCGCCTCTCTCACGAGGTGCTTGTCGCGGCAGTACCGGACGAAATCGTCGCACAAGACCGCCGCCCCGAGCGCCGCAGCGCCGATGCTGAAGAAAGCCACGAAGAAAACCAGGTGGAAGATGCCTTGCTTGAGCATGCCCTGACTAACGATTTCGGATTGCGGATTCCCTGCAACGTACCTGATTTATCGGCAACTGCCTGGACCTTTCTGGAACGTTTCCCCCCATATAAACAAATTGCGGATTGCGGACCGGTCTAGAGACCCGAATCCGCAATCCGCAATCATCAATCTGCAATCAAAATCAGACCGGATAAACCGGCAGTTGGGCCCGGAGCAGCTCGTAAATGGTCTTGCCGCTTTTGACGGACGCCGCTGCGGTTTGGCGGTACTGGCGGGTGAGCTCGTCGAAGTCCAGCTTCTTGAGCTCGGCCAGGCTCTTCTTGCCGCCGTTGGCGTTGGCCACGATGAACTTGGCCATCGTATCGCTGGCAATATCACGGATGAGTTGCCAGAGCTCCCGGCCATCCGCGGCCGCGACGGCCCGGCCCAGGGCCAGCGACATCGACAGGATGGCGTTCATGCCCAGCAAGCCCTTGCGCTGCATGGCATGGATCTTGTCCTCTTTCGAGGCGTCCTTGGAGATCCGCCCGGCGGCAATCGCCTGCTCCAACTCCAGGCCGAGAAGCTGCTTGTCGATCTCCAGCACGTTGCCGAGCTTAGCCAGCTTCTTGCCGATAAACGCTTTGGCCAAGACGCCTTCGATGTGCTGGACGGCGTCCATGCAGCCCTTGCCGTCGTACCGGCGGGACTTCTTCCAGAGGCCCGCGAGCTTCTCATCGTTCTTGGCCCGGACGGCGTCGGCCTTGACATCTTTCTTGAACCGAAAGGTGCCGTCGCCGGCGGCCTTGAACAGGTCGGGATACTTCTTCGTGGACTCGCACGGCTCAATAATGCTGTCCACGTAGTGGATGGCCTCGTCCTCGCCGGCGCTGGTGCCCAGAGGCGTCGAGCCCTTGAAGCGGATGATGCCGCTTCTACCGAGGAAGAGGGTCGCCGCCGCCGAGGGGATACCGGCGTTGGTCGCCTCCTCGGTGCCACTAATCGCCTCAATCGCCAACATTTTCATCAGGAGGCTGGTGATATCGATCTCACTGGCCTTCGGAGAAATCGTGACCTCGTCTTTGCCGGTGAGAATTCGGGCCAGCTCTTTGACGGTTTCCTCCACCTCTTTGCGCTCGGCGGCGGTGGTTTCTCTCTGGGTGGCCTTGGCCGTCGCGATAATCTCCATAACGCGGCCATACTTCTGAAGGCGTTCCGTGTTGGCGCCGCCGCCGCACTTGACAGCCAAGGCGTTCATCGCCGTACCGATTTCCGCCTCGAACGGGTCGTTCGGGCTCTTGGAGCGGTGCGAGATCACCAACTCGGCGCCGTAAGCCAGCGAGGTCAGCATGGCCAGCACGGTCTCGGTCAGGGTCCCGATCTGGTTGGCCTTGATCAGGGAAGCATTGATTTCCCCATTCTTGGCGCATTTCTCGATGGTCGAGTCCTTGGTGGTGACCAGGTCATCGCCGATGATGAAGATCTTGTCGCCCAGCTCTCGCATCACGTTCTGCCAGCCGATATGGTCGCGCTCGCCGAAGCCGTCCTCGAGCGAGAGGACGGGGAGGCCCTCTTCCATCGCCTGCTTGTAGAGATCCAGGATCTGATCGCGGCTCATCTCGACCTTGCCCTTGTCGCGCCAGAAGCGGTACATACCGATGGAATCCGGCTCGCCTCGGTCGATGCGATAGGCGTTTTCCAATTCGGAGGCGGCCGGGTCCAGAGCAATGGCCACGTCCACACCGGGCACGTACTCGCAGTCGAGAATGGCCTGCTTCATGAACCGCCACAGGCGTTGCTCAGGTACCTTGTCCTGCGGGTCCTTGTCGACATAAGGTGCGATCCCGCCTTCCAAACCGACGCCCATGACCTTGGCGCCCGGAGCGGCCTCGATGATCTCCTTGAGCCGGTACTGGAGCTTTACGGTCATTTCCTGGGCATCTTCATAGGTCTTGGGCGAAAGCGGCACAAACATGCTTTCCTGCATGCTGATGTTGCTTTCGGGGTATTCCTTCTCGGTGTGGCGCCCGCCCATCGCGCAGTTGCGGTGCTGCCACGGGGCCGCGACGCGGTTGCCGTCCTTCAGCGTGATTTGTTGGATACGCGTGGTCAGCAACTTCTGCTTGAGGGCGCCGACTTGGACCATCCAGCTCTCTTTCGAGGCAGCGGCCGCCGCACGGGCCGCCTGTTCGGCGGCGATCTTCTCGCGCGTGCGGAACTCTTTGAGCTTGCCCGAGTCGGCCAGGAAGCGGTCCAGGAGGCCGACAAAGCCGGGGGCCAGGAAGAAGCGACCGAGGTAAATCGGCGCATCGTTTCCCACGAGGAGCCCCAAGGCGATGAGAACAAAGGCAACCGGCAGGCAGACCACCGCCAGGTAGCCGCTCCAGACTGGTGCCGAGGCCGCCACCGCCAAGTTGTACGGGGCGTCAGGGACGAAGTTGCCATGCTCTTTCTTAACGCCATAGAATTTGCCCCACGGAATCAACAGGAGCATCTGGGCGTAGAAGCCGAACTTGTTGCCGCCGCGTAAGGCGGCGTCCGCCTTTTCCTGGGCATCCTTGTTCAAGGCTGTCAACTTGGCGGCCGTCAGGAAGTGCCCCATCTCATGGATGGCGATTCCGACGTGCCAGGAGAGATACAGAATGCACAGCGAGATGATCGTCTCGGTGCTGAAGAACATGAACCGCAGGACGTCGAGCTTGATGTTGATGCCCTGGGCGGCCCGCGCAGTCAATTCGGCGGCCGGAAGGCTCAGCACCGACGAAACAAACGCGGCATGGAAGGACACCAACTTGTGGTTGGCGATGACCCACCCGCGTTCCAAGTAACCGGCCCTATTCACTCGTAGCCCTTCTTCTCTTGACCCACTCATGCTAAGCTTCTCCTTCTTCACTACCATCTTCCCATATTGTGTGACATGTGGAGCACAGATCGTAGGGTGGGTTCTGCCCACGGATTCCTACGGTTACGGCGATAGATGGTGGGCACAGCCCACCCTATGCCCCCGGCCTGCAAAACATGAGAACATACCGGCTTGGCCCAGCGGAGTCAAGCGCCGATTCGAGAACTCGATCAGGAAAAGTGACCCACCCCAATCGGTCACGGACGAATTCCGCTTGCAGGCCAAGCCTGCCTCCCGTACAATGAAGCCCTCATGGGGATGGAGTTCCCCGCATAACCGCCGCTTTGGCTGATGACTCCTACCTGGACAACCTGTGGGCACTCTTTCTTTCTATCTATTCCTGAGGCGCTGTGGTGGATAGGACAGTAAAGGCGTACGTGCGTGCGATATTGGTCTGGTTTGGTGCACTGGCGGCTGTTGGCGGCTGCGCTACGTATGAAACCCTCGTCGAAGAACACAAGGTCACCGCCGACCGCATGCTCTGAGGGTCCCTTGGGATGGATAGACTCTGGCAATTGATGGAAGACACGCCCGGCGGCGTGGGAGTGTTCACTTCGCAGACGATCATCCTGTCGCTTCTACTGGCCTTTGCGCTCGGCCAAGTCCTGGCCTGGGTGTACTACCTGACCCACAGCGGCTTGTCTTACTCCCGCTCCTACGTGCAGTCTCTGATCCTGATTAGCGTGGTGATCTCCACGGTCGTGACTGTCATTGGGAACAATATCATCACCGCAGTCGGCCTGATGGGTGGCTTGGCGATTGTCCGCTTCCGCAACGTCATCAAGGACACCCGGGACATCGCGTTCATCTTCTGCGCGTTGGTGGTGGGCATGGCCGCAGGTTCTCATCGCTACCTGACAGCCATTCTCGGGACCGGAATCCTGAGCCTGATCATCCTCTACCTGTTCCTCACGGACTTTGGGTCGCACGAGTCGCAAAACGGCTTCCTGCGGTTCAATCTGCGCGGGCCGCTTGGGACCGACCATCCTGTGTCCGGCATCCTGCGCCGATATTGCGGCAGTTTCACTCTGATTTCCATGCAGGGAAGCGGTCTCGGCGAGTCGGCCGAGTACGCGTACCAAGTCCTGGTCCGCAATACCGCCCAGAATGAGGAGTTCCTCTCCGAACTAAAGAAGGTCGAAGGGATTGAGAACGTCAGCCTGACCACAGAGGAGAGACTGCTCGACGTATAGACAACCGTATGACGGAAGGGTTGCGGGAAAAGTGATGCTCAACAGCATGACCGGATACGGCGAGCTGGCCGGGGAATTCGACGGCGTGTCCTACGCCGTCGAGATCAAGACCGTCAACAACCGTTACCTCAAGACGATCGTCAAGTTGCCGGAGGGGACCGCCTTCCTGGAAGATGAGATCGACAAGGAGCTGCGCCGGCAACTCTCGCGGGGAACGATCAATTATGTGCTGCGGCTCAAGGCGGTCGCGGCCAACGCTTTGTTCGAGATCGACGAAGCCACGTTGCGATCCGTGGTCATGAGGCTCGGCGCCGTCAGCTCCTCCGTCGGTGTGCAGGCGTCCATCGACCTGGCGAGCCTGCTGAATCTGCCGGGGATCGTTCAGCCGGTCATGCCCAACGAGGAACAGAGCGCCCGGATCAAAGAACTCGTGTTGCGGCTGACCGCCGAGGCCCTGGAGAAAGTCAAAGGGATGCGGGAGGCGGAAGGCTCCTTCCTCGAAGCGGACCTGAAAAAGCATTGCGACGCGATCCAAAAGGAGTTGGAGACGATCCGCCAGTGCAGCAGATCGGTGACCCAGGATCGCGCCAGGAAGCTCCGCAAGCGCGCGGACGAGTTGCTGGCGGAGGCCAAGCTCAAGCTGGACGAGCAGACGCTGGCGCGGGAAGTAGCGATCTTGGCCGACCGGTCAGACATCTCGGAAGAGATCACCCGGCTGGACGCCCACTTGCAGCAGCTCGCGCAGATCTGTCGGACGGATGGTCAGGCCGGTCGGCGATTGGATTTTCTCAGCCAGGAGATGCTCCGCGAGGCCAACACGATGGCCAGCAAGGCCGGCGATGCCCGTATCGCCCGGGCCGTCGTCGATATCAAGTGCCTGATCGAGCGGCTCAAAGAGCAAATCCAGAACGTGGAATGAGGGCCCACAGGTCGATGAATTGGATTGATTGCCACGCCGACATTCTACCGCGTGTTGGGTAGAGCCCGACATACGGCAGTGTAGTGTAAGAGTCGGCGGCCGATCCGGAACCGGATGGCCCCAACGCGGAAAGATGGGAACATCCTTATCGGGAGGTTTGCCGTGGTTATCAGGACTATTGTGGCAGTCGCTTTCTTCGTGGTATGCGCGGTGGTGATGCACAAGATGTTTTGGATGCTCGAACAGTGTGTGCCCATTACTCAAGAGGCTGCATCAAAAGCGAGGGCTCGGCGATGGAAGGGCGCCGTGGCGGCGGTCGTTGTCGGTGCATGGGTTTGCGCCAGCAGTATCGCCTTTGGCTTCGATATGCCAAAGGCGCTGTGTGCCGTAGTCTTCGCGGGCCCTATCGCCATCACTCTTCCGGTGCTTGTCTGGGTGTTCCTGGTTTATTAGGCCGCCGACCCTCTCTGTGAGATTACTTGAGACAAGTACCTTGCCATTGATTAAGATAGAGGGCAGGGTACTGTCTCAAAGTGATTGACAACTACCGAACGCAGAAAAATGAGAACATCCTTATCCGGAGGGTGTTGACGCAAAACCCCCAAGCGTATAAAGTACATACGCATTTGACTCGGAAGACATCTCCCGAGTGGTGATGGAGTTCACCGAAACCGCTCAGGTGTTTAGGGCTGATAACTCCTACCGGCTTTGTTTGGTAGGAGTATCGTTATGTCGGAATCACCTTGGTTGCTCGCCGCACTCTGGGTCGGCCTGGCGCTGTTGGCGAGCATGATCTCCATTCGCACCGCCATTTCTGTGGCGCTCATCGAAATCCTCGTAGGAGCGGTGGCGGGGAATCTCATCCCTTGGGTTGGCACATTGATCGGGATGCCCGCCAAGCTGGAGCCAACGCCCTGGATCAACTTCCTGGCCGGGTTTGGCAGCATCCTGTTGACGTTCCTGGCGGGGGCGGAGATCGAGCCGGACGCTCTCAAGAAGCACTGGAAGCCCGCCCTGGTGATCGGGTTCGTGAGCTTCCTGATCCCCTTCTTGGGGGCGATGGCGGCGGCGTACTGGCTGCTGCGTTGGAGCATGGCGGCCAGTATGATCGCGGGAATAGCCCTGTCCACAACCTCCGTGGCCGTCGTCTACGCCGTGATGGTTGAAACGGGCCTCAATACGCAGGATATCGGCAAGTTGATCCTGGCCTGCTGCTTCGTTATGGACTTGGGCACGGTGCTGGCGCTGGGGGTCGGGTTCGCGAACTACAATGGGTGGCTGGTGCTGTTTCTGGGTGTATCAGCCGCCCTCATGCCTTTCGCACCCAATCTGACCCGCCACTTTTTGCACCACTATGAAGGGCAGGTCAGCGAGCCGGAGATCAAGCTGATGCTGTTCATGCTGTTCATTTTGGGCGGTCTGGCGGCCAAGGCCAACAGTGAGGCGGTCCTGCCCGCATACATTCTGGGCCTGGTGGTGGCCGGCGAGTTGCGTCACCATAAAGAGACCGTCTATCACATCCGCGTGGCCGTCTTTGCCCTGCTCACGCCGTTCTACTTCCTCAAGGCCGGCGCGTTGATCCAAGGCAGCGCCATCGCCCAAGGCGCTCTGGTCATTCTCCTGCTGCTATTGGTCAAAGTGGCGGCCAAGGTCCTCGGCGTGTATCCGATGGCCAAATTCTTTCGCATGGACAATCGCATCTCCATGTACACCACGTTGCTGATGTCCACGGGCTTGACCTTTGGTACGATCTCGGCCATGTTCGGCCTGTCCCGCAACCTGATCGATTCCAGCCAGTATTCGACGTTGGTGGTCGTCGTCATTGCCAGTGCCGTCGTCCCGACGTTGATCGCCCAGAAATGGTTCCAGCCTCAACATGAACTGTCAGAGGAGACCGCCAATGGAGTATAAGAAAATTCTGCACGGACTGGATGGTTCCGAAGGCTCGTTCAAGGCGTTGGAGCACGCCGTCGGGCTGGCCAATCGCTACGACGCCGAGCTTCACACGATCAGCGTCGAGGAGGTGCCGCACTATCCGGGGACCGTCGGCGAAGTGGTCGAAGCCAAGCAAGCGGCCAATGGCACCTACGCCAAAGCGATGCAGCGTGCCAGGCAGATGGCTCAGGAGCAGGGCATCGAACTGCAATGTCACGTGTTGGTAGGTCACGAGGTCAAGACCATCGTGGAACTTATCAAAGAACGAGGTTTCGACTTGCTGGTCATCGGATTCATGGGACATTCCAGACTCTATGACCGCGTCATGGGCAGCACCTGCCAGGGCTTGGTCCGTCTGGCACCTTGTGCGGTGCTTGTGGTCAAGTGACTATGGAACTGCGTTTTGCATTCATGCTGGTGCTCTGCTGCATTCCTGGCGCGTGTGCCAAAGCGCCGGACAATGTGTCAGCGCCGCTCGTCTATACCGGCGCGGTGGACGGTTCGGCGGCGGTGGCTCTGGATGTCGAGCATTTCGTCGCGGCGAGCGACGAAGACAGCGTCCTGCGGGTGTATGGCCGAGATCGTGGTGGTCCGCCACTGCAATCCATCGACCTGACTCAGTTCCTCGATGTTCCCGCTGCCTCGCCCGAGACGGATATTGAGGCGGCCGCGAGAATTGGAGACCGTGCCTATTGGATCAGTTCGCATGGGCGGAACAGTCGCGGGCAGGAAAAAGAGGGGCGACACCGATTCTTCGCGACGGACATCGTAACCAGCGAGCGCGGGGTTACCCTGCGGCCGGCGGGCAAGCCTTACCAGGACCTGTTGAGGGATTTGATCGCGGCCCCGTCGCTTGAACCCTTCCGCTTGGCGGAGGCGGCCGCCCGTCCCCCAAAGTCCGCCGGGGGCTTGAATATTGAAGGACTCTGTGCGACTGGGGATAGACACCTGCTCATCGGGTTTCGCAACCCCGTGCCGCAGGGACGGGCCTTGCTGGTGCCGTTGCTGAATGCCGACGCGGTCATTCAAGGCCAGCGGGCGCAGTTCGGGCCGCCGCTGCGTCTGGACCTGGGCGGGCTGGGCATTCGGGATATTGCCTTCTGGGAGGGGGAATATCTTATTGTTGCCGGTCCTTCCGATGGGAAGGGGCAATCCCGATTGTATCGCTGGGCAGGCAACGACCAAGGCCCCAAGTTGCTCCGGCACGTCTCGCTCAAAGGCCTCAACCCGGAAGCGGTGATTGTCTATCGCGACAGAGGTCTGCAACAGGTCCAGCTTCTGAGCGATGACAGCAAGAAAGTCCAAAACGACGATGCGGGCAAAAGCGAAGCGGTGCTCGGACAGAAGCAGTTTCGCAGCATTTGGGTGCTGCTGCCGCCGGCGCTGCGCGACGGAAGGTTGCAGACGACGAAAGATGTGAATACGAACAATTGACACTCATGCACACTCTGAACACTGACAGCCTAATGGCAAAGGCCGGACGATTCATCCAGAATCAACAAGGAGCGCTGCTCATTATCTTCTTCGGCATCTGGATTCCTCTCTGCGGGTTCGAGTGGCTGGCCGAAGCCCTCCGGCACCAGAAGAATCTGCCTTGGGATACCGCCCTCCTCAGATTTCTTGAGGGTTCTCTGGCACCTGGCGCCGACAAGTTGCTGGGCCTCGTTGCCCGAGCCGGCAACATCAATGCTGTCGTTGCTCTTGCGGCTATTGGCGTTCTGGTGCTGAAGCACGAACGCAGAATGCGCGATGCCCTCTTTCTCACGCTTGCCCTCGTGGGCGTGGTGATTGGTAACCTCTTGGTGAGGACCATAGTTCAGAGAACCCAATCCACAGTTTGGGGAACATTCGCTCCGACTTTGGAATCCGGCTTTCCGAGCAGTCAAGCCGCGGACACTTTGGCAGTCGCTTTCGTGTTTGCGGCCCTCACCTGGGCGACTCGCTGGCGCTGGTCGGTCCTGACGCTGGGGACCTTCTACGTCTTGGCGGTTGGACTGTCGCGAATCCATCTTGGCCTGCATTACCCTTCGGACATTCTGGCTGGCTGGGCACTGGCGCTGGCCTGGGTAACAGCCGTGAGTTTCGTCAGACGAACTCTAGTCAAACCGGAAACGCTGGCATCGGGTGAGTGATAGGGTCAGAGAGAAGGAGTTTCGCAGGGTTTGGGTGTCGCCATGAGTTGGGACAACACAGACGAAGGGTGAATCTCCCGTAAGATGGGGCAGTCGAGCCATGTCCAACCATGCGTCCATTCCGATCAGTGACAATCATCAAAGAGCGATTGTGTCGGCCTTGCTGCTGTTTGACCGGATGCTCTGCGAGGTCGAGGAGTACGCCTATGGACGAGAAGTGCGCTCCGTCCTCTACGTCGAGCGAAACGCCCTCTCGGAGGACCAGAAGTCCAAGCTGCTTGCCGAAGTGTCTCAGATGCGCGCTGTGCTCCAGGAACTGAAAGACAGTCTCGGACTGGATGCCGAGATCGAAGACGTGGGCCACAAAATCTGGGCACAAGGCTCCACGTTTTGGGAGGTCCTCGTGGAAACGAAGAGCCGGTATCTCAAAGGGTTTGGCCAGGTGCCGCCGCAACTGACCCAATATTTGGACCCTCGCATTGATGTCCTGATCCAGCACTTGCGGAACCTGACGGCTCTCGCTCTCGATGGCGCGGATCGTGCGCCCTCGCGCGGCCTTCCAGGGGAACAGGATGCAGCGGGATGACATACTACTGTCCAAGATGTTGGAGCGACTTTGCCGAAGACGTGGCTCAGTGCCCTCGGTGCGGACTCGACATCCGCAGTTTCTATGAATCCAAGGACTACTTCGAGAAGCTGATTCTTGCCCTGAATCATCCGGAGCGACAGACGCCGCTACGGGCCGCATGGATTCTGGGCCAACGGCGGGAGCCACGGGCGGTCAGCGCCCTGATCGAACTGATTAGGAGGACCGATGATGTTTACGTCGCCACGGCGGCGGTCGAAGCTCTGGGCAAGATCGGCACGCCGGAGGCTCTGGCATTCCTGGAAACGTTGACCGACGCGGAAGTCCGCATGGTAAGGGCAGCGGCGCGAAGAATCGTTGAGGCCGCTCATGGTGAAAAAACGCGTTGACAACCGGGATGAGAACGAACGGCGCGAGGATGCCTTGCGGCCCGATTCGCACCTGGGCTACGACCGCGATGTCCTGGCCATGCACCTGATGTCGCGCGAGGCATTCTGGATCGCCGAGCCGCAGTTTCGGCGGGCCATCTGGCTCAATCCGTTCGAAGCGGAATTTAAGAACCACTTGGCCTGGTGCCTCTACAAGCAGAACAAGATTGCCGAGGCGCGGGACTGGGCACGAAAGGCGCTTGACCAGAAAGACGATCCGAACACCCGCGTGCTCCTGGATTTGATCGAACGTAGGATAGCCAGCAAGGAAGGATCGGGCTGAAATCATGGGGCAACGAAATCCTGTCGTGGTCGCCATTTCCGGGCAGCGTTCCGTTAAGGTGTCGCATTTGGTGCTGGATTTCAACGGCACGCTGGCCAGAGACGGAAGCCTGCTGCCCGGAGTGGCCGCGCGTCTGCGGAAGCTCAGTCGGCAAGTTCACATCACTGTAGCCACCGCCGACACCTTTGGTAAGGTCCGCTCGGTTCTCAAAGGACTGCCCCTCGACGTGGAGATCGTCGAAACCGGCCAAGATAAGCTCCGGTTGCTCAAGCGGCTTGGGCCTTCCCACGTGGCGGCCATCGGCAACGGGCGCAATGACGTGCCGATGATGCAGAAGGCGGCGATAAGCATCGCGGTGATCGGGCCGGAAGGTGCCGCCGGCGCAGTGCTCACGGCCTCCGACGTGGTTGTTCGCGACGTGCGCGAGGCGCTCGACCTGCTCGCCCGTCCGCTGCGTTTGAAGGCGACGCTTCGACCATAGTCGCCATCGGAAAGGCCAGAGCCGTGAATAACGTCAGAATCCTGAGAATGATACCACTATGAATGATTTCCACCGTCGCCGGATTGGGAGCACTTTCCGTCATATCGACGGCCGATTGGCGGAGATCGAAGCCATCCTGCAAGCGGTTGGCTCCCAGTCGCCTTTTTCCGCCTACGCCCTCGACATCGAGCCGATGGCCCGCCACACGGTTGCCAGTTACCTCCAACGTCTCCGCGAGAAAATGTGGACGGCCACGCAGGACCTCGACATCTCCGAATCCGGCACTCGCACCGGGGCGGCGTGGGCCATCAGTTGTGAGCTAACGGCGGTGCTGGTCGATCTGGCCGACATGGGGCCGCACCGTCTGCGCGGATATGGCCGTCTGGACCCGGAAGCAGTGAAGAAGATCGCCGGGATTTGCACCGATCTGCAACGCTTGTGCAGCAGTGCCCAAGCGTACCTGTCCCGCTCGCGCGGGGAGGACCTCGCCCAACGCCTCGCGCGGCTGACTGCTGCACCCGCTGACCGCGACGCCCTGGCGAAGCTGGAAGGCATGATTACCCGCCACGGGCTGGTCGAATTGCGGCCGATGCTGGAAGGCATCGTGGGACGGCTGGAATCGGCGGATTTGGAGGTGGCCTTCTTCGGCCGGGTTAGTTCCGGCAAGTCATCGCTGTTGAATCATCTCCTGGGGCAAGAGATTCTGCCCGTCGGGGTCCTGCCCGTGACGGCGGTCCTGACGCGGCTGTGCCGGGCCGAGGAGAACGAGCTTGTCGTGCGGTTCGAGATTTCGCAACCGCAACGTCTACCGCTGGACCAAATCGCCGATTTCGTGACGGAGGAGGGCAATCCCGGCAACCGCAAGCGCGTCACCGAAGTGCAGGTGCGCTTGGCGAACCCCCGGCTGGCCGAAGGCGTGGTCTTTATGGACACGCCGGGCGTCGGGTCGCTGGCGACGCTCGGGGCCGCACAGACGAAGGCGTATCTGCCACGCTGCGATTTGGGTATCCTGTTGGTCGATGCGGGTTCCAGCATGAACCATGAGGACATTGCTCTGCTGCGGGGTTTCTTCGACGCCGCCATCCCGGCGATGATCCTGATTAGCAAGGCGGACCTGCTCAGCGCAACGGATCGACAGCGCGTCAGGGATTACGTGAACGAACAGGTCCGCAGGGAACTCGGGAGTGAGATTCCGGTCTACCCCGTGAGCACACGCGTGCCGGAGGCGGCAATGGCCGACCACTGGTTTCGTGAGGCCATCGGGCCGCTGACCCAGAGACACCAGGAATTGGCCACAGAGTCCATCCGCCGCAAGACGGCCCACCTGACGGAACTGGTGGTGTCCTATCTGGAAACCATAATCGCGCGGTCCGAGGCTGCCACGCCGCTGGAAGCTGGCCCGAACACGTCGCAGATCGAGGCAATGCTGGCCGAGGCGGACGATCGTGTCGCGGCGGTCGCGGCGAGCTTGACGCAGCCGTTCGAGAGCGGATTGTCCGGGAGTGTGGAGAGAATCGTAAAGCAGGCGGCGAAAGACACTGTTGTCGCCGCAAGAACGGGCGTCGCTTGCCCTGAAGCCCTCGTGGCAGCTACCGCCGCCCAAATGGCTGAGGCGGCGGACGGCACCCGGCGGCAACTGGAGGAACTGGCGAAGACGCTCGGGCAAACCCTTGGCAAGGTCTCCCAAGCGTGCGGCGGGCCGGATAACCTCAGCTTGAATGAGACGATAGCCGGTTTTACGCCGTTGCCGCGTGCTGACGAAAGACGGCTGAGCGAGATTCCCCGAGTGCGGTGCTCCAAGATGATCTCCTGGTGGTCAGCCGTAGCCCTTCGGCTCGTGCGGCGGCGGATGATGCGCCTGGGCAACGTGCCCATCTGGTCCGCTCTGAGAGACCACCAGGAAAGAGCGCGCGCGTGGCTCAAGGAGAACCTCGACAACACCAGCAACGCCTACGAAGCCTACATCGCCCTGTTCCGCGATCAACTGCGTCACGTGGGCGAGGGGCGAGTGGGTTTCCAGGATGCCAGACAGGTGCAGGCGGACCTTGAGATATTGCGGGAAATGGCTCCCGTATGCGCTGCTTCTCGTCACACGGGAGCGAGCAGCAAGTCAGAGTGTGGCCGACCATGATCTATTCATACTCCATCTTGGGTCTGGGTTTTCCTGATCTGCCGACAGGGCTCCTCGCCGTCGGCGTGGCAATGGCGTTCACCTTGCTGGCGTTTGGGGCGGATCGGCTGGTGACTGGTGCGGCCCGTCTGGCCCGCACGTTGGGTGTCTCGAAGGTCATCATCGGAGCGACCGTCATTAGCTTGGGCACGACCACACCCGAAGCATTCGTCTCCGTGACCGCTGCGTTCAGGGGCCAGGGAGATCTTGCCCTTGGGAATGCGGTCGGCTCGATCATCGTCGATACGGGATTCATCTTCGCTCTGGGGTGTCTGTTCGGCAACCTTCCGAAGGACCTCTTCGTCCTCCGCCGTCACGGCCTGACCAAGATTTCGACCGACACCCTCCTGACCGCCACGCTCTTCCTGCTGGCATGGTTCCACGGGGGTTGGAGTGGAGTCACGGTGCCAAGGTCCGTGGGCCTCCTGTACGTCTTTCTCCTGGCTGTCTACATGGTTCTGTCGGCACGCTGGGCCAAGGCACGTCCGGAGTTCGCCGCTGCCGAGGCCGGCCTCGTGGTGCCGAACGCGGGGACGAGCTCCGCTCCGCGGCGCACGCTACGGGCTACCTTGTCGAGCTTCCTCCTCCTATCGGTGGGTCTGGTGCTGGTCCTGGTCGGCTCCCACCTGCTCTTGGAGACCGTGGGCGAATTGTGCCACCGCTATCACGTGCCGTCGGACGTGATGGCCGTGACCGTGATCGCGTTCGGCACGTCCGTCCCGGAACTGGCCACGGCGGTAGCTTCGATTATCAAGAAGCACCCCGAGCTTCTCGTCGGCAACATCATAGGCGCCGACATCCTTAATGTGCTTTTTGTCACGGGATGCTCTGCGGCAGCCGTGCCCTTGAACGTGTCATCGTCGTTCTTCAGCCTTCACTTGCCCGTTATGTGGGCCACGTCGCTCCTGCTGGGAGGATACATCCTGGCCGGCGGGAGCAGATTTCGCCGCTGGCAGGGCCTGCCTCTGCTGGCGGTCTACGTGGTGTACTGCATCCTGCTGTTGCGGATTCTCTGAGAGAAGAATCGTGGGTGTTATGCAAGACGCCGATGTGAATGTGAATGCGATGAAGCCGCGGGAGGCGAGACAACCGCCTACCGTGGAGGCCGGCTCCTTGCCCGACTTCTTGAAGGAAGCCAGCGAGCAGATTGAGGCACTCGGCCCGGAGTTTGAGGCCGACCGTGGCCGGTTGGACGGGTTACGGCAACGGTTGCGGGAAGAACGCTGCTACTTGGCCGTGCTCGGCCAATTCAAGCGCGGCAAGAGCACGTTGATTAACGCGCTGCTCGGCGAGGAGGTCCTGCCCACGGCCATTGTCCCACTAACCTCCATTCCGACGTTCCTGCACGGCGGCGAGCACCTGACGGCTCGTGTGCAGTTCGACAACGGTCAGCCGGAGGAGCGGTTCGCAGGACAGGACGCCCAGACGCTCGTCCAATTCCTGACACGCTTTGTCACCGAGAGTGCCAACCCCCGCAACCGGCTGGGCGTCCGGCTGGTCGAGACGACGTACCCTTCGCCCTTGTTACAACAAGGCGTGGTGTTGATCGACACGCCCGGCATCGGCTCCACGTTCCGCCACAATACTGAGGCGACGGTCAATTTCCTGCCGCAGTGCGATGCGGCGTTGTTTGTCGTCTCGGCTGATCCGCCGATCACCGAGGTCGAGGTCGAATTCCTCAAGCTGGCGCATCGCAAGCTGGCGCGTTTGTTCTTCATCCTGAACAAGGTGGATTATCTCGATCCCCAGGAGCGCGAGGTCGCCGTGGCGTTCTTGCAGCAGGTGTTGTGCGAGCAAGTCGGCTTTGCCGTACCGCCGCCGATCTTCTGCGTCTCGGCCCGTCAAGGCTTGGCGGCGCGACGGAATCAGGATACCGCCGGTTGGCAATCCAGCGGCTTGGCCGAGATCGAGCAGCGGATCGTGGAATTCCTGCGCCTGGAGAAGACGGACGTGCTGAATCGCGCGCTGGCCCGGCAAGCGGACGATATCCTCGCCGATGTCCAGCGCCGCCTGGAACTGACCCTGCGTTCCCTGCAAATGCCGCTGGCCGAACTCGACGAGCGTATCCGCGTATTCGAGGAAAGCATGATCGAGATTGAGGAACAGCGCATCGTGCTCATGGAGCGGCTGGGCGAGGACGAAGAACGCTTGGCTGATGCCGTGATGAAGTACGCTCACCAAGTGCAGACCCAGAGCTTCCAATTCTTCCAAGCGGTGGTCCAGGCGTGCCGGGAGCAAGACGGGGCCAAGTGGTCCGAAGAATCGGCGCGCGAAGCCTTGGCGGCGGCCATCCCCACTTACTTCGAGCGGGAATTCGGCACGGCCCACCAACGCTGTGAGCAGCAGTTGTGCGAAGCGCTGGTGCCTCATCACCGCCGCGCGGGTGATCTGATCGCCTCGGTTCATCAACTGGTGGAGCGGCTCTTCGAGGTCACAGCGGAATCCCCTCAGCAGGGGGCCGTGCTGACGAAGGCCGAGCAGCCGTTCTGGCGCACCCACAAATGGGAAATTCGGTTCGGCGCGATTCCCAAGAGTTGGATTGACCGCATCGTCCCGCTGCGCATCCGCCACGCCCGCATTCGCCGGCGTATCGCGGAGCAGGTCCAGTACCTCGTGACCCGCAACGTTGGAGACCTTCAGTGGAGCATCTTGGAGAATCTCAAGCAGAGTATTCAGAGCTTCCGCGACCTGTTCGACCATCGTCTTCAACAGGCGATTGAGGCGACCCGCCGCGCCCTGGACGCCGCCCGCCGCCAGCGGACCGAACATTCTGACACGGTTGCTCCAGAAATTGCCCATGTCCACCTGATGTTGGGCGACGTCGAGGCACTTCGGGCCAAGGGAAAGCAAGTGTGATCGTCGCCATGAAGGATGTGTTGTGAAAGGAGATTCGCGAATGCCCGATAACAAGGATAAATCTGTGCAAATACCTGGAGACCAGCGGCGCAGATGGTTCAATCGAAACGTCTTCGCCTTCGGCCTGACCAGCTTCCTGAGCGACTTTTGCCACGAAGGTGCCACGGCGGTCCTGCCGCAGTTCATGCAAGCGATCGGGGCCTCGGTGGCGGCGCTGGGCCTCGTCGAGGGCGTCTCCGATGCGACTTCCAGTTTCATCAAGCTCGGGGCCGGATTTCACAGCGACCGGATCGGCCATCGCAAGGGCTGGTCCGTCATCGGCTATGCCCTGACGGCGATTGGCATTGGCGTCATCACCTTCGCATTTGCTTGGCCGCTGATCTTGGTGGCGCGGGCCGTGGGTTGGTTGGGCCGGGGCATTCGCGGGCCGTTGCGGGATGCGATGCTGGCCGATTCGGTCGAGCCGGAGGATCGCGGCAAAGCGTTCGGCTTCCACCGGGCCGGCGATACCACCGGCGCAGTCGTGGGGCCTCTGGCAGCCTTCGGGTTGCTGAGTCTGGCGGCAGCACACCCGGCCGTCGCCAACGCCGTGATCGGCTGGATACCGGGTCTGTCCGGCACGGCCGGCTGGCCCTTCCGCGTCATTTTCCTGCTGAGCCTCATTCCGGGCCTGTTGTCGGTGGCGACGATGGCCTTCCTGGTTCGGGAGAAACGGCGCGCCCCGAACCACGAGATGCGATTTTGGGGAACGCTGCGTGCCATGCCTCGCGCGTACCGCTCCTTCCTGCTGGCCGTGGGCGTGTTTGGGATTGCGGACTTCGCACCCACCTTGATGATCTTGCGCGCCACGACCGTCTTGCAGCCCAGCTTGGGAACCCTGGAAGCGGCCCGGGTGGCCGCGCTGCTCTACACGCTGCGCAATTTCGTATACGCGCTGGCCTCCTTCCCCATTGGCGCGCTGAGCGCCCGCTTTTCCCGGACACGCTACCTGGCGGTAGGGTACGGCGTGGCCGTGGTCACCTTCCTGGGCTTCGCCTTCGTCGTCCCGGCGGTTTGGTGGTTCGTGATCTTCTTCTCCCTGGCGGGTGTATTCATCGCCTGGGAGGATACGATGGAAGGAGTAGCCGTCCGGGACTATGTCAAGACGGAAGTCGCCGGCACCGCCTATGGCGTGCTGGGCGTGGTCAATGGGATCGGAGATTTTGGGTCCAGTTTGGTTGTCGGCCTGTTGTGGACTGCCGTGGGGCCGACAGCAGCGTTCCTTTATGCCGTGGTCGTCGGAGCGGCAGGCACGCTCCTGATGGCCCTGACGAAAGGGAACGTGGCTTCCTCCCTGAACCGTGCCCCAAGGACATAATCCATGTCGAAACATCGAAAATGGCTGCTGCTGTTGTTCAGCGTCCTGCTGCCCCTTTATGGCTTTGGCTGGCTGGCCGAAGCCGTGTGGAATCGGGGTGGATTGGATTGGGATACACCGGCGTTGCTGTTCCTCCACAAATACGATTCACCGCGCCTTGACAAGCTGTTGCTATTCGTTGCTCAAAGCGGCGACATGATGATGGTCCTCTTCTTCACGGTTGTTTGCGCGGTCCTGTTGCTCCTGTGGAAAAGGCAAAGAGATGAGCGCTTTCTGGCACACTGCGTCATCGGTGCGGCGGCCATTATCTTCGCGGTCAAGGCGATGTTCTCTCGGATTCGATTGCACTTTTGGGAATCGCTCCCGCCGCAGATTGATCTCGGTTCTCCGAGCGCCCACTCGATGGGCACGCTGGCGTTGGCTTTGGGAGTCGTGGTAATTGCGTGGCGGACCCGCTGGCGCTGGTCTGCGATCGTCTTCTTCGCCCTGTACGCCGTGTCCGTGGCGTTGTCGAGGGTCTATCTCGGCGCGCATCAAGCTTCCGACATATTGGCGGCCTGGGCACTGTCGCTCGCGTGGGTGGGCGGATTGAGCGTGTTTCGGGGGGCTCCCGTGGCGGACCTGGCTTGGGAAAAGAAGTGCACAATGCTGGTGTCCGGCCTCCTCGCGGGTCTTGTGACCATTCTTGTCGGCTACATTTCCAGTGATCTCAAACACGCCAACCTGCGTGTGGTTGTGCCCAGGGAAGTCTATCGTTCCGGCCAAATGAATGCCGACCAACTCGCCCACGCCGTCGAGCGCTACCGCGTCAAGAGTGTCCTGAACCTGCGCGGAGAGAACCTGGCCGCGGGGTGGTATCAAGCCGAAACCGCCACGGCGGCCAGACTGAATGTAGTTCATTACGACCATCGCCTTTCCGCTGAGCAGGAACTCAGCCTGGAGCAGATGGATGAGCTGATGGGCCTCCTGAGCGAGATACCGAAACCGGTGCTAATTCATTGCCGCGCCGGAGCCGACCGTGCCGGCCTGGTCTCCGCGCTCTATCTTTTCGCCCTTGAAGGCCGAAGTCCAAGCGAAGCGGGCGCGGAACTGTCTGTTTGGAGGGGCCATGTGCCGTTCCTCTATCCCAAGGTGGCGGCGATGGATGCATCCTTTCGACGCTACGTCGGTAACCGCACTGCCCACAAGAGGTTAAGCCTTCGGCCTGAGCCGATTTCTCCATGAATGACTCCCTGGCCAACAGGATGAGTAAACGAATGAATGACGTGACCGAAATCGAACCCGCTGAGGACGACACGGGCCGACCTCTTTCCGAGGAGATCGGCCCTGACACGGACCGGCTGCGGGACTACGCCAGAATCCGGCACGCGGTCGCCCAGGCCGTTCGCTCGATCCGTGGCCTTGCCCACGAACTGAAGAACGACAAGGCAGCGAGCGAAGGCCAGGACCTGATGACCAAACTGGCGGAAGACCGCTTCACGCTGGCCGTGGTCGGCCAGTTCAAGCGCGGCAAGAGTTCCCTGATGAACGTCATCATCGGCCGCGAGCTTCTGCCCACCGGCGTCGTGCCCGTGACTTCGGCCATTACGGTCCTGAAGTACGGGCCGGTGGAGAAGCTGACCATTCAGCGGGATGGGGACATCTTCCCGGAAGAACCGCCGGTGACCTCGCTGGCGGAGTATGCCACGGAACAGGGAAACCCCGGCAATCGCCGGAAAGTCAAAGCCGCCATCCTCGAAGAGCCACTGCCGTTTTTGCGGCGGGGACTGGAGTTCGTTGACACGCCCGGTATCGGCTCTGCGATCCTGGCCAACACGGAGACAACCTATGCCTTCCTGTCTCAATGCGATGCCGTCATTTTTGTAACGGGTCTGGACAGTCCGTTGACCGAAGCGGAAGTGGATTTCCTCCGCTGCACACGCCAGTTTGCCCAGAAGATGTTCTTTGTGGTCAACAAGGTGGACCTGCTGGAAGGCGAGGAACGGGAGAAGGCCCTACGCTTCATTGCGGAGCGACTCTGTGTGGAAATGCAAAATGAGTCTCTCCGAACCTTCCTCTTATCGTCGCGGCTGGCGATGGCGGCGAAGTCCTCTACGGATGCGGCGGCCTTCGCGTCCAGCGGCCTGAAGGATTTCGAGGAGGCTCTGGGGGCGTTTCTGTCCCAAGAGCGGGCCAGCGCCTTTCTGGCTTCCATCCTTGCCAAGGCGACCCGCCTGGTCGAGGGACTGAGTGGCGGCACGCCGGCAGACGCAGCCGCAGCGAAATGTGAGAGGATCAAGAGCAGGCTTCGGGCCATCCAGGAGGCTCTGCTTCCTGCAACAGCATCGGAACATCCGCTTCTCGATCAGACCGCCGAGACCGGTCTTGTTGAGCCGGAGCACCGACCGGACCAACCACCTATCGACTGGCCCCAAGCTCTGCAAACCCGTGGATGTCCCATCTGTACCCGAATGGGCGACGCCGCCTTCAAGTTCTACGTCCAATGGCAATATGCCATCACTGTCGATGATGCCGCCCAGGAGCAGTTCGCTGCCGAGATGGGCTTTTGCGCATTGCACACGTGGCAGTTCCTTGCCGTCTCGTCCCCGCAGGGTACGTCCACCGGCTATGCCAGACTGGCCCAGAAGTGTGCCGGGCTGTTGTCGGAACTCGCGGCTGCCCCGGATGCCATTGCCGGCAAGCTCGGGCGTATGGTGCCGAGTCGAGACCGTTGCTTGGTTTGCCGAATGATCCGCACCGTTGAATCAGACGCCGTTCATAGCTTGGCCACGTTTCTGGCGGTCCCCGGTGGTTTGCGGCCTTACCGCGACTCCCAGGGTGTCTGTGTGCGTCATTTGAGTCTGCTGGCGGCCGGCATCCAGAATGCGGACTTGGTTCGGCAGGTTCTGCAACATGCCTCTCGACGTTTCGAGGAGGCCGCCGAGGACATGCAGAACTATGCCATGAAACACGAAGGCATTCGGCGTTGGCTCCAGAACAAGGACGAGAAGGACGCTTATCTGCGTGCGGTGGTCCACTTGGTAGGCGAGAAAGCCGCCTGTGCTCTCTGGCGCGAGGACGCGGAGATTTCGTAGGCAGCCCCGCAGAAAGGACAAACGCGAACGACATTTTCGTCATCGTCACCAATGGGAAGGAGAAATCTATGCCGGACAAGAGTGATCTGACGAACGAGGAATTGGCGAGGGAAGCGCTGATGCCCGACTCGCCCTTTTACCCGATTGCCCCGCAACGGATGCTGCTGGAGACGCGGCAATGCGTGGCGTTTCTCGACACAACGCCTGTATCCAAGGGACACACGCTGGTTGTGGCGAAAATGGTGACGGCGAGTCTGTTCGATCTACCTGTGGAGGCACAGACGGAGCTGTGGGAAACTGTGCGGCCGGTGCGGGAGATCCTGATCGAACGATTCAAACCGGATGGTTTCAACATTGGCGTCAACGACGGCACGGCGGCGGGCCAGACCGTAGCACATGCACACGTGCATATTCTCCCGCGATATCTCCACGATGTGCCAGACCCACGAGGCGGGATCCGATGGATCATCCCACCGAAGGCGCGGTACTGGCAACAGCAGTAGCCAAGAGTGGCTCGAAGCGACCGAGCACCTCCTTGCGATCCGGGCGTGAGTCGCAAAAAAATACGAAAAAAGCTGTAACGGTTGGCCTTCGCCAGCGTCAATGTTAATGAATGCGTCGTTTCCTCGATAGGGCCGACAGGGCGGAGGTCGGCCCGCTTTTTTCTGCTCTCCACAGCGGTCGGACTGTCCTAATTTTGCATATTGATTCCCGTGCTTGTCCGGCGTATCATATTGTTTATGCGAATTCCTTTAACCAGGTACGGGTTGCCGGAGGTAGTCGTCTATCCTTTGGCTACTGCTATACTTATGAGTGCAGCGGGCCTCGTCGGGCCCGCCCTGCTGGCGATCTGGTTCGTGGTTGTGATCGAGATTGTCCTGACACTCGTCCTGGTCTGGGCCTTGATGTTCTTTCGCGACCCGCACCGCCGGACCGTTCAGGACGATACCATGCTGCTGGCACCCGCCGATGGGCGGATTATGGATGTCGAGACCGTGGACGGGGGCGATTTCATCCAAGGGCCGGCCCTGCGGATCGGCATCTTCCTAAGTATCTTCAACACGCATATCAACCGTGCCCCGTGCGCTGCGAAAGTGGAAAAGATCACCTATCGGCCGGGCAAGTACCTCAATGCGATGAACCGGCTGGCCGGTAAAGTCAACGAGTCCAACAGCCTGGCCCTGGTCCGGACGGGGAGCCCGCAGGACCGGCTGATCGTCCGCCAAATCAGCGGGGCTATTGCTCGGCGGATCGTCTGTGCAGCACGTGAAGGGCAGCAACTTGCCGGCGGCGAGCGGTTCGGGATGATCAAATTCGGGTCCCGGACTGAACTCTACCTGCCGGCCAGCGATAGAATTGAGTGCCTGGTCCAAATCGGAGACAAAGTCAAGGCGGGCCTGACCCCGTTGGCGAAGTACCGGCGTTTGTGAGGATACATAGGTCCTATAAGTCGTATTCGTCCTATGAGTTCCATGGGATAGGACGCATGGGACTCATAGGACCAATAGGGTGCCCTTTCGGGCACAGCGTTGAGGCGCAGCGTGAGAAGATTTCAAATTGCAGGCAGTAGACCGCCGCGGCCCCGGCCGCACAAAGGGAGACTGTTCCGACGCGTACGCAAGCAGCGCGTCAGGTACATTGCTCTGTTGCCCTCCCTGATCACGATCCTCAACGGCGTGTTCGGCTTCGTGGCGATTGCCCTGGCCAGCAAGGAGGTGAAGCCGGAGGTGGGGCCGTGGTCCAGTTTCGCGGTGGCTGGCTACATGGTGCTCGTGGCGATGTGCGCCGATATGCTCGACGGCCGGTTGGCCCGCATGAGTCAGAGCACTTCGAGCTTTGGCGGCCAGTTGGACAGCCTGTGCGACATGATCAGCTTCGGCGTCGCTCCGGCGTTTCTCATGCTCAAGCTCGTCGAGAGCAAGCTGGAGTTGGGCAACTTCATGGGCGCGGGATTTCTGCACCGGTTCATCTGGCTGGCAGGGATCATGTACATCGCTTGCGCCGCCATTCGGCTCGCCCGGTTCAATGTAGAGAATGAGGAAAACGAAGCGGCCCACATGAGCTTTGTGGGCCTGCCCAGTCCCGGCGCCGCCGGCGTCGTCGTCAGCCTCATCATCTTCTACCAGAAGGAGGTGCCGTATTTCGACCTCTTCGTCTACCTCCTGCCGTTTATCACGTTAGGCGTAGCCGTTCTCATGGTCAGCCAGATCCGGTACCCCCACGTTCTGAACGTGTACCTGACCGGCAAGAAGCCCTTCGCCCACCTCATTTGGCTCCTCTTCTTGCTCGGCTTGGCGGTATGGCATCTGGAGGAAATCGCCCTGGTGCTGGCGTTTGGCAGCTTCGCCGGAGGTAGCGTGGTGAAGTGGCTCTATGCCATGGTCGCGCCCAAGCACGCGCCAGCCGGTCTGGCGGCCGCCGACCTGACGACGCAGACCACTCCCGATCCGATCGCACGTGATTGACGGCTGGGTCGGCAGCCTGCGAGTCCTGTGGGTCCACGTAATCCGTGGACACTGGGGACGACATGGACGGCGTGGACGAATAGGGCCTATTGTGCTTCGCACGAGACCGGGAAGGACCTGCTCTCCTCTTGGATGATGGTTTGCGGGACCTGTCCTTCCGAGAGGTTGATCTGGTGATAGCACTCCACGACCTTCGCCAGACGGCTGAGCACCTGCCGCCCCTCTTCGCTGGCTTCCAGACCGACGATCTGCAAGCCTAAGCACAGGCTCGTGTGGTCAGCGGTCGGCAAGACGTTGCGCACCTGCGCATTGAACATCAGGGGCGTCTCATACGGCATCGGCGTGAACCGCACCCCCAGGAACTGCCCCTTATGGAAGTCCGATTCCCCCGCGCCCGTGCCGGCGGGGGTACTCCGCGGCACGCCCGGAAGGGCGGGACCGGCACCATGCTTGAGGGGAACAATCACCTGGGCGCCGCCGGCCGAGATGTCCGTCAGGTAGCCCTCGCAGTAGGCGTGCGTCCGTTCGTCCGCCGCGCGATTGCCCGTCCGGTGCCAGAGAATGGTGTTGACCCGTAGGGATTTGGGGACGTTCACGCGGAAATAGCTGCGTCTCTGGATGACACCGACCCCTTGCGGCACCGCCAGAACGATGGTGCCCCCGGACTCCGGATCGCAGGACGGTTCGAGGCTCACCACGGTCGTATCGAAGACGAACTTGCCATAGGCGTGCTTGAAGTTCATGCCCACCGGCTGGTCGATGCGGATGTTGATCGGATGGGGCTTGCCGGAGACGTGGCAGTTTTCGACGTACAATTTGTCGCCCTGGAGGTTTTTCATGACCACTTTGGCCACATGCCACTTGTCTTTGGAAAGATAGGACATGATGGCCGGCCCCTGGCTCCGAACGACCATTTGCAGCACGGTCTGCGATTCCGGCCCTTGGAGCATGACGATCTCACTCATCTCAACCTCCCTACGTCTGCGCTAGCACGTTCGGGGTCGCCAGACGCCAGGCAGCGCATCTGGAACCTCTTTCGGCGGGAGTGACGGCCCAGGTCCGCAAACGCGACCCATCGCGCTTGTGGTTCCCATCCACACTCCACCCACGGTCGCCCGTCCGGCCGCGAGAAAGGCCCGCCGGGACGGGTCCATGTAGAGTATAGGATATGAACCGTCCCCATACAAAAAGCACGCCGGGCCAGTTCAAGATTGCCCCCGCTCTCCGGATTCAGTAGGGTAGGAGAGTTGAATGCCCGATGATTCACCCCTGATGCGTGCAGCTTTATCGGGCCAAGCTCGTGGTCTCGGTGCGCAGGAGCAGGCGATGCCAATGGAACAATTGGGACTGGGACTCCTCTGGTATGCCGTGTTTGTCGTCTCGACGACGTTTCACGAGGCGGCTCACGGCCTGGCGGCCCTGCGGTTCGGCGATCCAACCGCCCGCGAGGCCGGTCTCGTCACGTTGGACCCACTTCCGCACATCCAGAGGTCGCCGTTCGGCATGGTGGTCATTCCGATTCTCTCGTTCCTTGCCGGTGGCTGGATGGTCGGCTGGGCCAGCACTCCGTATGATCCTGCGTGGGCGTATGGAAGCCGCCGGAAGGCCGCGTGGATGGCTCTGGCTGGTCCGGCCGCGAACCTTGTGCTTGTCGTGCTGGCGGGAATCCTTATCCGTGTCGGTATGGTCTTCGGCCTGTTTGCCCAACCTGAGCAAGTCACCTGGACTCAAACCACGATCGCGCAATCACCAGGCCTTACCAATGGCGCTGCCATCGCTGTCAGTATCCTCTTCTCGCTTAACTTGATCCTACTGGTTTTCAACCTCCTGCCGGTGCCCCCACTCGATGGCAGTGAGGTGCTCTCTTTGCTCCTCGACGAGAGCACGGCCCAGCGTTATCGGGACTTGATGGCTCAGCCCACGGCCCAGGTCGTAGGCCTGATCGTTGCCTGGAATCTCCTGGACTTCATCCTTAATCCAGTCTATACCGTCGCACTCAACCTCCTCTACCCCGGCGCCAACTACCGATGACGCGTCGTCCTCTGAAGGATTCGAATCCTGGATCTTGTCCCGCCGGACGGAGAGTGTTCGAGGTACACGGAATCCGCTGTTGGTGCGCGGGGGCAACCATGGCTCTATTCCGGTGTTGACGAGGAGCATTTGACGTCGGATAATCACGGTTGTCCCGCAGGTACAAACGGTTCCAGTAAAGGTGCAATCCACCATGCGACACGTTGCGAGCATCACGAAGATCTGCCTTCTCCTGGTCTGGGTGCTGTTGTCGGCCTCTGTCGTGCCGGCGGCGCCGCGACCCAACATTCTGTTTCTGCTCTCGGACGATCACAGCTACCCGTACCTGGGCTGCTATGGAAACAAGGATGTCCGCACGCCGAATCTCGACCGACTCGCTGCGCAGGGCTTGCGCTTTGATCGGATGTTCGTCACGTGTCCACAGTGCGTCCCGTCCCGTGCCTCGCTGATGACGGGGCGTTCGCCTGTGGCGGTCCGCATGGTGCGGTTCACATCGCCTTTGCCAGCGGAAGTGCCCGCACTGTCGGATTTGCTCCGCGACAAGGCCGGGTACTTCACTGGGGTAGCGGGGCGGACGTACCACCTGGACGGCCCGCCGACGAAGGGGCAGCAGGGGGCATCGGTCGTCGGCGAAATCCTCGACCAACGGGGCCTGCGCACGTTCACCAGCCGGGTGGACTACGTCGAGAGACCTGGCGCGATGCGCGATTTCGGCGGCAAGCTGGCCCGTTTTCTCGAGGCGGCCCCCCCGGGAAAGCCGTGGTTCTTCTGGCTGGGCTTCAGCGATCCCCATCATCCCTGGGACACGCAAGGTCCCCAGGGTGTTCCCGATGCTGCCAAGTTGACGCTGCCGGGGCATCTACCGGACCTGCCGGGCGTGCGCAGCGATCTGGCCCGCTACCTCGCCGAAGTGGAGCATCTGGACGCCGACGTGCAGTCTGTGCTCGATATGCTCGAGAAGCGGAGCTTGGCCGACAACACCATCGTGGTCTTCATGGGCGATAATGGCATGGCTTTGCCCCACGGCAAAGGTTTCCTCTACGATCCCGGCATCGCCGTGCCTTTGCTGGTGCGCTGGCCCGGCGTGGTCAAGCCTGGCACCGTGACGCGCACGCTCGTCTCCGGCGAGGATTTTGCTCCGACCCTGCTGGAAATCGCCGGCGTGACCCGTCCCAAGGAGATGAGCGGTGTCAGCTACTTGAAGCTGCTGAAAGGCGAGGTGTTCGAAGGACGCAAGTACATCTTTGCCGAACGGGGCCCCCATGGTGGGGATGGCGGCATGAAGCCTGACATCCCGGCCTCCGCCTTTGACCTGGCCCGTTGTATCCGCTCCGCGAACTTCAAGCTGATCTACAACTGCACCCCGCACCAGGCCGTGGCGCCGGTGGACAGTCAGCGTGATCCCGGTTGGCAGCAGATGAAGGCCGCCTGGGCCGAGGGCAAGCTCACGCCGCAGTTCGTGCGGACCTACTTCACCAGCCCTCGTTCCACTTATGAGCTTTACGATCTTGACGCCGACCCCAGCGAATTGACGAACCTTGCCGGCAATAAGAAATATGCCGAGGTGGAGCGGGAGCTCAAGCGAGCCTTGACGGAGAAGATGGTCCTCGATTGGGACTTCCTGCCGACACCTTTGCGCTGATCATCATGAAGAAGTATATCCGCCGTGTCATCATCGTCGCGATAGCGGCAGCCACTGTCTGCATCAGCGCGGAAATCAGGTTTTCGTCGGTGCCACCACAGCCGTTTGCCGGCTCGGCCAGTTGCCGCCAGTGTCACGAACCGTTCTACCAACTGTGGGCGCCGTCGCACCATGGTCTGGCGATGCAGCCGTATACGTTCGCATTCGCTCAGGCGAATCTGAAGGCTCCGGAAGGTCCGGTCAAGATTGGCAAGAACGAATATCTCGCGTGCCTCGGGCGGGAGGAAGGTTGGGTCTTGGAACGAGGGCCGGATGGCGAGAAACGGCTCCGGATCGCGCACGTGATGGGCGGGAAGAGTGTCTATTACTTCCTGACCCCGCTGGAACGCGGGCGTCTGCAGACCTTGCCCGTGGCCTTTGACGTGCGAACGAAGACCTGGTTCGACACGGCCGCCAGCGGCGTACGGCATTTCCCCAACGCGCGGGCCGATGTCCCGGTGTCCTGGACGGACCCGATGTTTACGTTCAACACCTCGTGCCACGGCTGCCATGTGAGCCAATTGTCCACCAACTACGATTCCCAGACCGACACCTATCACACCACGTGGGCGGAGCCCGGCATCAACTGCGAGGCCTGCCACGGGCCGGCTCAAGAGCACGTCCAGGTCTGCCAGTCTGCACGTAGCACGGGCATCTTGCCCGTGAGTAGCATGGGCGTCTCGCCCATGAATATCAACGACTTCCACGGGCAGGATGCCCGTGCTACTCATGGGCGGGACGCCCATGCTACGGAAGCGCCTCACGGCGTCACTACAAACCCGCCGGATCTCAAGATTGTCAGCTTCGAGCCTTTCACTTCCGAGCAGATCAACTCGATGTGCGGATCGTGCCATGCCAAGATGAGCCCCGTGAGCCCATCTTTCAAGCCGGGCGACCGCTTCTTCGACCGCTTCGATCTGACCACTCTCGAACACCCGGACTTCTATCCCGATGGACGCGACCTGGGCGAGAATTACACGATGACCACCTGGCGCCTGAGCCCGTGCGTCAAGAGTGGCAAGCTCGATTGCCTGCACTGTCACACGTCCAGCGGCCGCTATCGGTTCGCGGGCGATGAAAAGCCCAACGCCGCGTGTCTGCCTTGTCACCAGGAGAAAGTGGAAAACGCCACGGCCCACACGCATCACCGGGCCGGCAGCACGGGGGGCCGGTGCGTGGCCTGTCACATGCCCACGACGGAGTTCGCCCGCATGACTCGCAGCGATCACTCCCTGCGGCCGCCGGCGCCGGCCGCCACTCTCCAGTGCAAATCCCCGAACGCCTGCAATCTCTGCCACAAGGACAAAGACCCGGCTTGGGCGGACCAACAGGTGAGACAATGGCATAAACAGGACTACCAGAAGCCCGTCTTGGAGCGCGCGGCGCTCGTGGATGCCGCCCGGCGCGGAGATTGGCGCCAATTGGGCGCTGTCTTGGCTTACATCGGCTCGGGGGATCGCGATGAGGTCTTCGTTGCGTCCTTGATCCGCCTGCTGCACGGCGGCGAGTCGCCAGCCCAATGGCCGGTCGTGATCAAGGCCCTCCAGGAGGATTCTTCCCCGCTGGTGCGTGCCGCGGCGGCCCAGGCGCTGGAAGGGTACGTGACAGATGAATCCGTCAGAGCCTTGGTCAAAGCGGCCGCCGATGAATACCTTCTGGTGCGTATCCGAGCCGCGAGCAGTCTGGCTGCCATCCCCACCGAGCAAGTCCCGACTGAGCATCGGGCCGCGGTAGGACGCGCCACAGCGGAGCTGCTGGAGGCGCTCCGCGCCCGCCCGGATGACTACGCGTCCCAGTACCATCTCGGCAATTTCTACCTGCAGCGCGGCGACCAGGGAAAGGCCCTGGCCTCCTACGAGAAGGCGATCAAGCTGCGGCCGGACTTCGTGCCGCCTTATGTGAACGTGGCGTTCGTTCACAACGCCCAAGGCGAGAATGGCCGAGCGGAAGCCTCGTTCCGCCGGGCCCTGGCCCTGGATCCGAACAATCCGGCTGTCTACCTGAATCTCGGGATGCTTTTAGGCGAGATGAAACGCCCGGCGGAGGCGGAGCAAGCCTTTCGCAAGACCCTGGCGCTCGATCCCAATTCGGCGGTCGCCGCCTACAATCTGGCCGTGTGCCTGGCCGCGGATCGGCCGTTCGAATCGCTGCGCTGGTGCCGGAAGGCATACCAGTTGCACCCTGAAGAGGGCAAGTATGGCTACACGTACGCTTTCTACCTGCAGCAGCGGCGTGAGACGGATGAGGCAGTGAAGGTCCTCAAGGAAATGGTCCGGCGCCATGTTCCGTATGGCGCCGCCTACGCGCTGCTCGGCGAGATTCACCTCCAACGGGGCGAGGTGGACGAAGCCGCCGGCGTGTACCGGTCCGCCTGGGGTAATGCGGCTCTGCCGCAGAGTGAAAGAGAGAGTTTCCGAGCGATGATCCGCAAGTTGGAGCAGGGATTGTGATGGCTCGGTCGCTGCCAGCGGGCGGAGAGGGTGTTATAATCGTGACATGAACCACGGTCCACATGGACACTTTCCTTTTGGAGTGACCGACCATGAAACGAACGACTGCTCTTGCTGGCATCGCTACGTTGCTGATCGCCTGTAATGTGCCCGCAAGGGCAGCGAGAGAAACGCCTCACGGCGTCACTACAAACCGGCCCAACATCCTGTTCCTTTTCGCGGACGACCAGCGTGCCGACACGATCGCCGCCCACGGCAATCCGCACATCAAGACGCCGAACCTGGACAAGCTGGCGGCCGCGGGTTTCAGCTTCCGATCCAACTATTGTTTTGGAGGCAACCAGGGCGCCGTGTGCGTGCCCAGCCGGGCGATGCTGATGAGCGGCAAGACGTGGTTCCACGTGGACACCAATGCCCTTACCGGCGTCAAGCTGTTGCCGGAACTGCTCCAGGAGAACGGCTACGTGACCTTCGGCACCGGCAAGTGGCATAACGGCCAGCCCTCCTGGCTGCGGGCCTTCCAGCGCGGAAAGGCCGTGATGTTCGGCGGTATGTCGGATCACTCCAAGGTGCCGGTTCGGGACCTTGGCCCAGACGGCAAGCTGACCGCCGAGCGCACGGGGGAGAAGTTCTCCAGCGAGTTGTTTGCGGACGCCGTGATCGAGTTTCTGCGGAGCTACGATGGCAAGAAGCCTTTCTTTGCCTACGTGGCCTTCACGGCGCCGCACGATCCCCGGATGCCACCTATGGCGTTTCGGGAACCGTATTATCGAGATTTACCGCCGCTGCCCACGAACTTCCTCCCGCAGCTTCCTTTCGACAACGGCATGATGAAAGGGGGCCGCGATGAGAACCTGGCGGCTTGGCCGCGGACTGAGGCCGTCATCCGCGACCAACTGGCGGAATACTACGGCATGGTCACGCACATGGACGGGCAGATCGGGCGGATTCTCGAAGCCTTGCAGCAAACCGGCCAGGCGGACAATACCGTGATTGTCTATGCTGCCGACAATGGACTCGCCCTGGGTAGCCACGGCCTGTTGGGCAAGCAGAGCGTATTTGAGCACAGCATGCACGTCCCGCTGATCTTCGTCGGTCGCGGCATTCCGCAGGGCAAATCCAGCCAGGCGTTCAGCTATCTGCTGGATATCTTTCCCACCCTGTGTGACGTGACCGGGATTCCGCGTCCCGCCGACCTGGAAGGCGAAAGCTTGCGTCCCTTGTGGGAGGGAAAACAGGACCGTGTTCGCGATTCGGTGTTTCTGCCGTTCATCGACATCCAGCGCGCCGTGCGGGACCAGCGCTGGAAGCTGATCTGCTATCCGAAGATCGGCCATATGCAACTATTCGACCTGCAAACCGATCCAGACGAGAGAGTTGACCTGATCGACCGCGCGGAATATGCCCAGCACGTCCAGCGACTGCTCAAGCTGATGGGCGAGTGGCAGGCGAAGGTAGGTGATACGCTGGCACTGCCCACCGAGAACAGGCAGCCGGAAGTTGTCGATCTGACCGGACGAAAGCGCGTTCCGGATCAATGGCAGCCGGAGTGGATTGTGAAAAAGTACTTCGATGCGTCCCAATCCGTACGTTGAGGTCCCCTTATGAAAACGAATTCGCTGAACATGAGAGCCGTTCTCGTGGGTCTCACGTTCCTGTTGCTGGCCGTTTGTAGTGTGCCCGTAAGGGCATCAGAACCCCAGGAAACGCCTCGCGGCGTCACGACGAGCAAGCCCAATGTTCTCTTCATCCTCTGCGATGACCTGCGGCCTGATGCGCTGGGGTGCTACGGGTCGAAGCATGTCAAGACGCCGCACCTCGATGCGCTGGCGGCCAGCGGGGTGCGCTTCGCCAATGCCTTCTGCACCACGTCGCTGTGCTCGCCGAGCCGGGCCAGCATTCTCACCGGCCTCTATGCCCACCGGCACGGCGTGCGCGACAACTTCACGGAACTTCCCGCCAATCTGCCGCACTGGCCGGGTCGGTTGCGCGACCAGGGCTATGCGACTGCCTACATTGGCAAATGGCACATGGGTGAGAACAACGATGAGCCGCGCCCGGGCTTCGACTGGTTCGTCACGCACAAGGGGCAGGGCAAGTATTTCGACACAGAATGGAACGTGAACGGCCAGCGCCGCGAGACGCCCAAGGGCTACTACACGACGGTTGTCACCGACTATGCGCTCGACTGGCTGAAACAACGCCGACCGGGTCAGCCGTGGGTGCTGTGCGTCGGCCACAAGGCGCCGCATTCGTTCTATTTCCCCGAGGAGAAATACGCTCACGTCTTCGACAACGTCCGCGTGCCGTATCCGGCCAGTGCCTTCACGCTCGACGACAAGCCCGAGTGGATTCGCCAGCGGCTGCGGACTTGGCACGGTATTTACGGACCGCTGTTCGAGTGGCGTAAGAACTTCCCCGATGACCGGCCGGAAGCGGTGAAAGACTTCGAGAACATGGTCCACGCGTATTGGGGCACCGTACTCAGTGTCGATGACAGCGTCGGACGGCTTCTCACGTTCCTGCAGAGAAGCGGGCAATTGCAGAGGACCATCGTCGTCTTCATGGGCGATAATGGGCTGCTGGAGGGCGAGCATGGCATGGTGGACAAACGCACGATGCACGAGCCGAGCATTCTTATCCCGCTCCTGGCGTGCGGGCCCGGCCTGCCGGCGGGGAAAGTGGTTACGAGCCAGGTCCTGACGGTGGACCTCGCGCCCAGCCTGCTCGATCTCTGTGGTGCGCCGGCAATCCCGGAGGTGCAAGGGAGATCCTGGAAGAAACTCATCAAGGAAGGCGACACCTGGCGCACGGCGTGGTTCTACGAATACAACTACGAAAAGCAGTTTCCCTACACGCCGAATGTCCGTGGCATCCGCACGGACCGGTGGAAGTACATGCACTATCCACCGGGTGACGGCACGCCGGACAAGCACTTGCCCGAGCTTTACGATCTCGCTCAGGATCCTGGAGAGCTTCACAACCTGGCGGCCGATCCGCAGTCTGCGCCGGTCCGGCGTCAGTTGGAGGAGAAACTTGCGGACCTGCTGACCGCCGCCGGCTTGGGTGAAGGAAAGGACAAGATGCCCCTCGACGAGGGCATCAAATCGGAATTGCCCGATCAGAAGATCCGATAGGATCTTCCGGAAAAACAGGAGACCCGCAACGATGAACATGATGACTCACAGAATCTTCTTTGTCCTCCCCGTCCTGCTGCTGGCGGTTGGTAGTGTGCCCGTAAGGGCATCCCGTGGCACGGGCATCTTGCCCGTGATCCAGAATCATGGGCGGGACGCCCATGCTACTGAAACGCCTGACGGCGTCACTACGAACCCGGACTTCTCCAAATACGAGAAGAAGTTCCCGTGGCAGCCCTCTGAGAAGCTGGTGAATAGTGCGGCGTCCAAGAGATCGACGATCAACTACGACGAGGCTAAAGTGCGGCCATACACGCTCCCTGATGTTTTGGCTCTCACCAGCGGGGAGAAGGTCACGACTTCCGCCGCGTGGGAGCAGCAGCGCCGCAGCGAGTTGCTCGATCTGTTCCGCCGCTATGTGTACGGCTTCGCGCCGCCCAAGCCGGAAACGCTCACCTTCCGCCTCGTCGAGTCCGACCCAACGGCGATGGCCGGCAAGGCCACGCTCAAGCGGATCGCCATCAGCTTTCAGCTCCCAGTAGCATGGGCGTCCCGCCCACGGATTCAGGATCACGGGCAGGATGCCCGTGCTACGGAACCGTTCACGTTTCATCTGACGCTGTTCGTGCCGAACCGGCGGCAGGGCAAAGCGCCCGTGTTTCTCCTGCTCAACCATCGCGGTCCCGAGAACACCGATCCGACGCGCCGGACGAAGACGGAGTTCTGGCCGGCCGAGTACGCGATCGCGCGGGGCTATGCCATGGCGGCCATCAACGTCGCGGCGGAGGTGGAGCCCGACGACGCCAAGGCCACCACGGGCGTGCGTGCATTCTACCGCCGGCACTATGCCAAGCCGGAGGAGCTGACCTGGGGTGCCCTGAGCGCGTGGGCCTGGTCGGGGTCACGGGCGGTGGATTACTTCGAGACCGATCCTGATATCGACACGGCGCGGATCGCGGTCATCGGGCACTCGCGCGGCGGCAAGACCAGTCTGTGGGCCGGAGCCCAGGACGCACGCTTTGCTTTGGCCTGCGTCAACGATGCCGGGGAGGGCGGTCCCGCATTGAGCCGCCGGAACTTCGGCGAGGACAACGCCGCGATCAACAAGAGCTTCCCTCATTGGTTCGCGCCGAAATACGCAACCTACGCGGGCAAGGAAGAGACTCTGCCGGTGGACCAGCACGAGGTCGTGGCGCTTGTTGCCCCGCGCGGGTATCATGGCGCCGACGCGGCGGAGGACCTGTGGGCCGATCCACGCGGCTCGTGGCTCTCGCTCGTCGAGGCGTCGAAGGTGTGGGCGCTCTACGGCAAGACCGCAGCGCTGAGGGACACGATGCCCCTGGTGAACGACCTTCTTATCGATGGTCCTCTGGCCTATCACATCCGCGCGGGCGGCCACGGTCTGACGCCGTTCGATTGGAAGCTCCACCTCGATCACGCGGACGCGCTGTTCAAGAAGGCCGCCAAGTAAGAGCCAGCCATCTGAGCTATTGGCCGGGTGCCATGCCTACGCTGGCGTAGGCATGCTTGGCCTACCGGATAGGACATGTCTACGCAAGCGTAGACATGGCACCCAACACAGAGCGGAGCGCACGAATTGACCAAAATCGGCATGACATATAGCCGAACGCCATCGGCAAGCTTCGCAGACTCCGCTTGCCGCTGCCACCCATGGTCTTCTACCTTGAGAGGGTTGGCGCCAGCCATTCGCCTATGAGTGTCTACTGGGTGCGAGCGGGATTGCCCTCGGAGTCGCTTTTGGCCTTCTTGCCTTTCTTGGTGACAGGGCCGCCGGGCTCGGCGCCGTCGCTGTCCGTCTGGTCGCCGCCCCAGAGCGGCCTGATGTTCCCGGCGTTCCAGGCGTCCCATCGCGATTGCAGTTCCTTTACCTTGTCCGGCCTCTCGGCGGCGAGGTCCTTGGTCTCGCCGATGTCGGTCACGAGGTGGTACAGTCGGGCGGCGGTCACCGGCTGGTTCCGCCCACCGGTGCGCGTGTCGGCATTGGTGTCATAGCGGACGAGCTTGTAATCGCCGATGCGAACAGCCATCTGCCGGCCAAAACGCCAGTAGAGGGCCTCGTGGGGCGTGCCCGCCTTCCCACCTGCCAGGAAGGGCAGCAGGTTCACGCCGTCGAGCTTCCCATCCGGATTGGCCTGCACACCTGCCGCCGCAAGTGCGGTAGCAGTCAGATCCAACTGGATGGCCGGCTGGGCAAACACCCCGGGTTTCACGTGGCCGGGCCACGACACGACGAACGGCACACGGATGCCGCCTTCCAGCGTGGTGCGCTTGGAGCCGCGCAGGGGGTCGTTGCGGGAGGCGTTGATCGTAGTACCGGGCATGGTCGGCCCGCCGTTGTCGCTGATGAAGAAAACCAGCGTGTTCTGTTCGAGGCCGGTCTCGACGAGCTTCTTCCGCACGCGGCCGATGGCTTCGTCCATGGCCAGCATCATCGCGTCATACGTGCGGCGCCTCTCATCGGCTTCGTTGGCGAACTTCGCCCGCCGCTCGTCGGTGGCCTCCATCGGTGTGTGGACGGCGTTGAACGCCAGATAGAGGAACCACGGCTCACTCTTGTGCCGCTCGATGAACGCGACGGCCTCGCGCCCGAAGGCATCGGTCGTATAGTCCAGTTCCGTCACCGGCTGGGTGCCACGCAGAATGCCGGCGGATTTGAAGTAGTCATGCGCACCAGCCAGAAAGCCATAGAACTCATCGAACCCGCGCTTTTGCGGATGAAACTGCGGCTGGGCGCCAAGGTGCCATTTGCCGACGAGGCCGGTGACGTAGCCAGCGGCCTTGAGCCGGTCGGCGATGGTCCGCTCGGTAAGCGGCAGACCACTGGTGGCCTGGGCCGGGTTGAACTCGTACCCGAACCGGGTTTGGTACCGGCCCGTCATCAGCCCGGCCCGTGTCGGCGAACAATACGGCCCGGAGACGTAACCGCTGGTGAAGCGCACACCCGAGGCGGCGAGGGCATCCAGATTCGGCGTGGGGATATCCTTGCATCCGTGGAATCCCACGTCGGCGTAGCCCATGTCATCGCCCACGATAAGAAGAATGTTCGGGCGTGGCGATGCGGCGAAGCCGAGAGAACAGGCGCCAAAACTCAAAAGGCCCGCCATCAGGCAGAAGCCAATGACTGACGCGCGGTGCGTACGCCCGCAAGTCGGAGTCTGAGATTCCGAGCTTCCATCCGGCACGAAAGTGCGAGCCCTAAGCTCCATCGCCTGTCCTCCCGCCATGTTTCTTCTTGACGCATTGCCTCCACCGGCAATACCTGTTGTGAAACGGTGAGGATCAAGTTCGGGCCGGTTTGTCCGCCGGTTTGAGCGTCTCCTCGTGCGTGCGGGGCGAGTGGACGACGTTGATCCCGTACATCTGGCAAAACGCCTCGACGTCACGCCGGTGATTACCGAGGAAGACGACCTGGTGGAATCCCTGCACGTCCCGGGAATCGGCGATCTCGTCCATCCGGATCTCGACGCTCGTGCGGCAGCCGCCGGCCGGGGGCGTGTTGACGTTGCCGGCCACGGTACCGGTGTCCAGATACAGCGCATCGGGTTTGAAGAACTGCACGAGTGTCACCGGCTGACCCACCGGCCAGAGGACCTGCGTCGAAACGCCCAGGTTCGACTCGGAGTGGCTGCGGAGAATGTACGGAGCGTGCTCTTTCTGCCGGTCGAGGCCGTAGATGCGCGTGCCACTGACGCAGTGGGACGCGATCAACACGTTTTTGACCGTCTCCGGCACGGGATCGTTCATGAACCCCGGCCTATCGAACAGATAGCTCGTCAACATCAGCGACACCGCCGGACCGACCGCCGCCTCACAGCCGTAGGTCACCCCATGATCCTGGAAGATCGAGGCCCCCATGCAGGGTGGGGTCGGCACCTTCTTCTGCGAGACCATGCCCAGGCAGTCGGTCGTCAAGGCGTTGCAGCTTTCGTTCTTGAGCAGTTGCTTGGCCGCAATGTACGAGCGGGCGGCGTTGAGGCCATCCTCTGGCGTCGGCTCGCGGACCTTCGCGGCCTCGCGGAACCGCTGGTGGGCGACCCACTTGGCTTCCTCGCTGACCGGCGTCGCGCTGAACATCTCTTCAAACGTCGCGCGGGGCACGTATTGGAGATTCACCAGGCCGAATTTGCCTTCCTTGCGCTCGTTGCCGCTGACGACCAGCATCCGCGTGGTCTCCAGTTGCCGCTTGGCACGGACCATGCGCAAGGCCTGTTCGAGGGCGGGGATCTCCAGCGAGGAGATCACGTGGACGCCGGGCCGGAAGCCGAGACCATTGATATGCCCGGTAAAGGCGGTGCCGACCGGGGCAAAGACGATCGTGGGCACGCCGGTCTTGGCAATCTCGGTCGCCATGGTCCAGCTCTGCATGTGTTGGAGCGTGACAAAAACCGCCTCGGGTTTCTCGGCCTGAATCTTGTTGACGAAGGCGGCTACGGCGGCATTGTCTTCTAGAGGCTCCCTCTCTTGGACAATCTCGACGCCGATGCGCCGGCCGGCGTCGGCAATGGCCTGGGTGTACCGGACCCGCTCGCCTTCCACGTTGTAGGATGTGCCGGGCCACCCAAGCCAGTAGGGCGGCTTTTGGCGTGCGATCACGCTCATCACGCGGACCTGCGGTCGCGGCCGGAAAGCCGCGAGGTCGATCTCCTCGTTTGCCTTGGGCCGGGTATGGAGACTCAGGGCGGAAGCGGTCTCGCCCTTGCTGGCGCACCCGGTGGCCAGGGCCGCCGTGCAGGCCGCCGCCGCTCCCAGGAAGGAACGCCGGGACAGCGCGCAACAACTGCATGGGTGGCTGAACGTACTCGGGCTTTCGTTGGATTTGAGCTGATTGTGGTTCAACATGGTCGTTTCTCCTTATCCCTATTCGCGACAGATCGCCCGCCCGCGCGGTCACGAGTCCCTCACATCCTGTCTCGGCCTTGGCCACGTGCTTCGAGAGCAGGGTAGCTCCACGGCGAGTCGTTGTCAACACAGGGTCTGATCTTTGCCCCAGTGCCGTCGATCATCGCGGCTCAATACCTGAGTCCGGCGGCGGCCCGCGCGACTCTTGAAGCCTCTACCAGAATGAGCAGCGCACGCACGCCCTTTTGTCACCCCCGCGAAGGCGGGGGTCCAGGAAAGCCGCGGTGTTACTGGATTCCCGCTTTCGCGGGAATGACAGAGGCGGAAGCCTGCCGTCAAGCATCCTTCATTTTGTTAGAGGCTCTTTATGGATTCTACTTGTCCTCGGCGGGCGCGATCTCCCAGGCGAGAATGCTGCGGGCCGGGAGTTCCACCTCGGGTGGGTCGGTGGCCTGTACCTTGCGCCGGTCCTTGGCCCCGTCCGGCGCGATCACCAGCGCCGTGAAGGATGGGCCGGAGAGACCGTATTCCCCAGGGACCCATTCCAGGCGGGAGGTCAACGGGCTGTCCGAGACGTTGGCAAAGAGCAGCACCAGTTTGTTCTCTTGGGAAAGCCGCCAGGCCCCGGTCATTACGGCGGGCGTGGTGATCGGCCATTGGGCGTGCCACTGCCAATCGGCGGTGACGGTCGGGATCTGCGCCGTCAGCTTCGGCGGACGGGCCATGTGACCCTGGTAGAAGTACTCCTTCAGCCGCCAGCGAAGCTGGATGCAGTCGCGGAGGAACTTGCCGGAGTCGGGACGCTCGATGATCTCCGGGCCAAACCACCCAATCTGCTCGCCAAAGACCAATTGCTGCCCGGCTTTCATGCGATGGGCAAGGTCCTGGCTCGGCCCGCCCCGGTAGGCGCGTCCGAACATCTGGAGCGTGCCTCCATACACCGCCGGGAACGCCGGGACCATGTTCTGCTCCTGCCAGTGCCAGGTCAGATAGCCATCGAGCCATTTGACATAGGGCTCCGCATTGCACTCGGTCGTGAGCATGCAGTCCGCCGGCTTGGTGGCGCGAATGTTGCTGAGCATCGTCCAATAGCCTTGCGTCCACCAATGACCGCCGCCCAGATCGTGCCCATGAGAGGCATCGAAGCACAAGCGCGGCGCCGCGGCGGCAATCTGGTCGATGTACACGCCGCTGACGCCACATTCGTTGAACAGGCGCAGCACGATGTCACGAACCTGGTTCTGCCACAGGCCGGTCGCAGGGCACATGACCGCCAGCTTCACACTGTTGCCGTCGGTCTCCTTGCTGCCGTAGCTCTCGGTGTAGGGTTTGCCGGCTTCATCTTTCGTGGCGGCGGCGAGAGCCACGCGCGTGAATTCCCAGTCTTGTGCCCCTTTGTCGTGCGTATCCCAGAGTCTGCCGTTGATGTAGGGCATCGGGTAGACGCCCGCCGCCTTAAGCTGGGCCACGCCCTCGCGGAATCCCTCCTTTGGGGGGAAGTAGTGGGGGTAGTCGTTATCGAAGGGAATCTGATGCCAGTTGTACCAGTGAAAGCCGGCCGGCACGCCCAGGGTCTGGGTGAACGCCTTCACCTTGGGAACGCAGTCGGAGGGGCCGCCCCCCGTCATGACCCAAGCCGGCAGCTCTCGCATCCATTTCGGCGTGTCCTCGCGGCCCTCGGGCCCCAACGCCGGCCACCATCTCGCCCTCTGGCTGACCCACGTGCGGTAGATCTGGGCGGCATCGAACCAGTCGCCGCGCAGCAGTTGCCACCTTGCCTCGCCGGACAGCTCGAAACCCGTGCCCGCCTTGCCCATGTTGGGGACCGGATGGTCGAAGCGCAGGATCACTGCGTGCTTGGCCGGCTGACCCTCGGCCAGGATGTCCTTGGTCGAGCCGAAAGGATCGTGCATGCCCACGTAAAGCCCGGTCCGGGTCGCCTGATTGTAGGCTGCCAGGTACTGCATGCACGTCCAGCCGCTGGGATAGGTCCCGCCTTTCTTGTCGGCCTTGGCCCAGAGGTTGGCAAACTCCACGCCCGCGGTCACCGGCACGAACACTCTGCCGCCCTCGCCCAGGTCCTTTATCGAGACTTGCGGGAACACCACGTGCCAGAGGCTTCGTTGGGGGCTATCGTTGGCAACGTGCAGGCCCCATACGACGGCGCTCTCGGCGCGCTGCGGATTCAAGGTCATTGTGACGCCAATCCCTTGGAGGCGACTGTCAACCGGCGCCGTAAACGTGAGCCGGTATCCTCCCGCGTCGTCACGAGACACATTCGCCTGTTGCCAGCCGGCGTCGGCGGTCATCGTCAACAGCTCTTTCGTCGTCGTGTCCCGCACCGTCGCGGAGAATAGCGGCAGCGGATCGGGGGCCAGCAACTCCTGCTTGGTGGCCGCATCGGTGAGGCTGAGTAAACGCAAGCCCTGTGGCGCCTTCTCCAGGACCAGGCGCAGATCGCCTGCCTCCACTACGACCCGACCGGCCGAGGATGGACCTGGCGCGGTCGCGCCGGCCTGTTGGGCGCATGCGGCACCTGCGGCGAGAAGCCACCATCCGGTGCACACCAGGGACACGGTCGAAAGGCGCAGGTACATGTTCTTTTGTCTTGGCATACTGATTCCTCCTGATTTCTGGATAGGTGATTATACCTGTCGCAGGCGAATTTGACAAAAGCAGCCGAGCGGTGGGGTGTATGACCGTTCTTGCGCCTGTGTCTGGGCCCGGTACAGACCGTCACCGGAAAAGGGGACATTCTACTTTTCCTTCCGAGAAGGGGAAAAGTAGAATGTCCCCTTTTCCTTTGCCCTGCACAAATCCATCAGCCGTTCCGCCCAGAGGCTTGCAAGGACGGTCATGCACCCCGAGCGGTGCTACGAATAGCGCATGACCCGTGGTGGCCAGTAGGGTGCGTATCACGCACCATCTTCATCTCGAAGTGTGTCCGGCCAGGGCCGTCATGCGTCGAGCGTGGACCGCAGGTGGCGGATCAATTGCGGCAGGGCGTCGTAGCGGTTCAGACGTACTCCCAGAGCACCCCCGCCGGGACAAAGCTCCACGAATTCCGGGACCGGCGCCAGGCCGAAGCGGCGGTAGAAAGCGGCGCAGAGGAACTGCTTCACATCGTCCGGCCGGGCCTTTTGCACGTCCACGTGGACCTGAAAGTAGTCACCCTGTCCTGCGGCATTGACGCGTGCCGCCACGGCATCCGCGTCGAACGCCCGCTTGAGCATCGCCTCTGCCAGGTCGATCAGGGCCAGCCCGCGGAAGAAGCTCGACCCCTCCAAGCGGTGAAACTCCGGCGGGTTCTCGGCACCGAGCGACTGATCGTCCAGTCCCCGGTTGTAGTCCACGGGCGTGGCGCCGCAGCGCTCCAGCCAGCGGTTCATGCGCTCCGGCCCTGTGCTGTCTCGCTCCCAGGGGAGTTCCCCCTCCATCTCCTGGCGCGAAGGCAGGCGATCCGGGGCGATCTCGACGCAACGGTCGCCGCCCTGGGACCGCGTGACACACTCGATCCACCGGCCGGGATGATGGACGAGATAGAAGCACTTGGCGACTTCCCCGAACAGGTACGCCACCATGGCGCGCAGCGGCACGCCCTCCTCTGCCACGATCTGGCCCGAAGCCGTGGCGCGCCGGAAAAGCGGATCCCGCCATCCGGCAAACAGGGACGCCAACGCGCCGCCGGCCTTTCGGCTCGCCGCGGCCGGGTCGAGCCGCTCCACCTCCATAAGTTGCTTGATATACCAGTCGCAGCTCGCATGGACCTGCTGCCACAAGTCTTTTCGCTGGGCCAGCAGCGGCATTTGGCGCAAGACGGAGCAGATCCAGCGGCGGCTCTCCAGGGACAGTAAGCCATCGGCCACCAAGTCGTCCTCGATGTGCTTGAAGAAGTCGGTATCGAGCCCCAGCCGGGTCAGAAGAGCGGCCATCTCGGCCGCTTTGCCGGTCATCTTACGCACCTCGCCTGTCGTCAACGGGCCGGGCCCGACGACCTCCGCATAGGTTCCCCACGACCACCGCCAGGCGCTGCGATCGCGCTCGACGCTGTACGGGAAGATGATGCGGAAGCGGTCCGTGGGAACCGGGTACGTCCCGATGATCCGGTAGTTGTCCTTCGGGTTGGAGGAAATCAGTGTTCCCTGTCCCGCCCGCCCTTTTTGCTCGGTCGCCTGGTCCAGAGACCCGGCGCGAACCCCGGTGCCGTACTCGGCCTGGCAGGCCAGGTGCACGAGCAGGTCGGGCGGGATGCCGATGTCGAACAGGGCGTTGATCGCGTTCTTCGTGGCCACGGTCACGGCGGAAGAGCTGGAGAAGCCACCTTGAGGGATATTCCCGGTGGAGACCAGCCGCAAGCCCTTGAAACAGTCGCGCCCCAGATACTTTTGGACCTTGGCGCCCAGATTGCCGTCGTGCAGCGTCCGCATGGACGCGATGGCGTTGCCGATGAGCGAGAACGGCCGTCGCATGTTGCTGCTGACCCACAGCGACGTCGGCGGCAGCGGCCGGCCCTTGCGGCTCCGCTGCTCCAGCTCATCGTCGCTGAAATACCCCAGCGACAGCAGCAGCGCCTCGCTCATGCGCGTGCCAAACTCCTCGTAGGCGTGCAGGTCGGAGATGTCCTCTCCGGGGTACATGACGCTGTTGTCGGCCGGGATCGCGTTAACGCTCTCGCGGTACTTCGGGTTCGTGGGGAACAGGTGAATCCGGCGGTCCTGGGCTTCCTGGACGAGGACGACGATCTGCTCGTCGCCAGCCCCATCGCCGGCCCCGATGGGCATCTGCCACGCGGGACCGTAGAACCGGACCATGTCCGGGTGCATGAAGGCAATCCGCAAACGGCCCCCCGAAATGCCGATGCTGATGGGGCGGTCCGGCTGGAACTCCAGGGCCTCGCGCTGGATCGTGAACGCCAACTCTCCCAACTGCCGGGCAATGGACGCCACTTGGCCGGTCGGTCGGTCGGCCGCAATCGCATGTGCCGCCTGCTGCGTCTCCATTTCCTCCGGGAACGGCAAGCCACCCGTCGCGGCGAGGATGCCCTCCAGGAGCGCCAGGTCCCGCGGCTGGGTTACGTCGGAGCACAGCAGGTCGTACTCCGGCTCGGTGACCGTCGTTGTCAGGGTGCGGACGTCCCCGCCTTCCCGGCTGATGGCCTCCACGATGTCGGTCAGATAGTACTGGCCCTGGGCATTGGCGTTGGTGAGGTCCTGCAGATGCCGCAGGAGCGTGGCCGCCCGGATCACGTACAACGGGCAATTCCCCTCGGTCAGATCCAGCAGGACCTGACGGGCCGCGTCCGACTCGCCGGCGGGAATGTCCCTTTCCTCGATGATCCGGATCACCCGCCGGTTCTCGCCGCGCAGGACCCGGCCCTTGCCCCGGTTCTTCGGCGGTTCATAGATCGCAGTCAGGAAGGTGAGATCGGCTTCGCGCTCGCCCGCCAGATGCGCCTCCCACAGCCGGCGAAATACCGAGGATGGCACCACCCGGTCGCCCATCGTGATGACCAGCAGGGGGTTCTTCTCCACGAGCGTCGGAACGCTGAAGGCTTCAAAGGTAGCGAAGGCCGTCCCGCCCGCCGGGTCGTCGGACAGGACGTAGATATTGTCGCTGCCCAGTGCCGTTGCCACCTCGCTATGACGATAGCCCACGAGGCAGATCACCGGCGCCGGGCTGAAACTACGGAACGCGTTGATCGAATGACGGGCCAGGGGCGTCCCGTGCACGGGTTGGATGCACTTGGGATCTCGGCCAAAGCGGGTGCCCTTGCCCGCGGCGAGGATCACCAGGACCGGCGCCTCCGCGGTGATGCCGCCATAGGAGGCGAGATTGCCGGGATTGAGGATCTTCTCATCCGCCAGCCGGGCCGCACTCCGCAGTGGACGAGCCACCGCCGGTTTGGATGTCTCTTCTTGTGCCATAGAGGTCATCAACCAGGCACGCCGATAAGGGTCCCGGGAGCCCCACGGCGCACCCTTCTCTCACAATCTAGCCCCATTCTACCCGGAGAAGCGATGGTGTGAAGCAGGAAATACTGCTGCGACGGCGCAGGACTTGTCCGCCAAATTCGTGAATTTCCTCATCTACATCCCTTCCGCGTGAATCGTCTTCTTGACGGGTGCTGTCGAGATAACCGCGACACCGATGCCGCGGCCACCCAGGGCAGCACCCATATTGCCTCTTCGGCTCCTTCCCCGAGGGCTCAGAAGACTGATCGGCCGCTGATGTTCCGTACGTATTTCACTCGCCCAAGGCGTACAGATGACCGGTCGTCCGCAGGTAGAGCTTGTTTTCGGCCACCGCGGGCGTGGCGAAGATCGGCTCGCGGAAATCATTCCGCGCCAGGACGTTCAGCTTGTCGCCGACCTGGATCACCGTGACAACGCCGGGGACCGAGGCCACGATGAGCTTGTCGCCTGCAACAATGGGGGAAGCCGTGTACTGCCCCGAGGCCCCGATGCGTTCCCGGAAGAGTTCCTGGCCCGTTGCGGCCTCCAGGCAGGTGAGCAAGCCGCCATCCCGCAGGAGGTAGAGTCGGTCCCGACAGGAGAGCAGCGAGGGTGTCTCGGGAATGCCCTGTTGGATTTCCCAGGCCACATGGGAGGGCCGGGCCTCCTTGGTCGCTCCCGGCCGGAGGGCCACCAGGGTAGGGTGGCTCAGGGCAGCAAAGCCGGCCATCGTTTCCATCCATTCCCCTTCACTGATGATCCCGTTCTTATCGTGGTCAAAGATGCGCAGAAGACTGTCCATGTCCCGGATCGGCAGCCCATAGCCGGGATTGTCTCTGGGCAATTCCGGCCGCTGGATGAAGGCAAAGCCCTCCGTCATTTCATCGCGCTGGATCTGGTTGTCGTGGTTGCGGTCGAACGCCGCGACGGTAGTTTTCCAGGTGGCGGCCGCATCCAAGGCATCGTCTCCGCGTCCCCCCAGGGCGGCGGCGCTGGCAAACAGGAGCCCCGCACCGGTCGCGGGAATCCCCACGGTCTCCTCCGGAAAGCCGCCGGCCCACCAGATCTCCGCGCCGGTGGCCGGATCGTAGGCGGTCAGCCGTTTGGAGCCCAGCACGACCAACTCGTCCACCTCACCATGCCGGAAGATCATGGGCGTGGACCAGCCGGCTCGGAACAACGATCGCGGCTGTTCCCAGGCGGTCTGGCCCGTGTCACGCTGGACCGCCAGCAGACGGGAAGAACCGCCATCGCCGTCCAGAACCAGGATCACCTTATCCTGGTACAGGATGGGCGAGGTCGCCACGCCATACTTGCTGGTAGGCGTGGCGATCTTCCGCTGCCAGACCTCGCTGCCCGCATGGTCGTAACAGAGCAGCCCGTAGGTCCCGAAGTAGACATAGACATGCTTGTCGTCCACGGCCGGCGTGGAAGAGGCAGCATTGTTCAGTGGGTGGAACCTGCCAGACGTTTCGGCCTGGACCGCCTGCCGCCACAGGACCTTGCCCTCTTGCCGGTCGAAGGCCAACGTAATCAACTCCTTGGGATGGGCCGGCTCACTGGCGGTAAGAAAGACGCGGCTGCCCCAGAGGACGGGAGAGGAGTGGCCTGGGGGCACGGCGGTTCTCCACAAGACGTTCGCCTCCGGGCTGAAATGCACGGGGATATGATCGGCGGGGGCCGCTCCCTGCCCATTGGGGCCGCGAAATTGATTCCACTGGACCTTCTCCTGCTCGCCGCGTGCTGCCAAGGGGCACAAGAGGATCAGAGCCACGCAGATGCCGGCGTTTGCCGCTAAGCGGTGTCCACATCCGAACCGCATGAATTCTCCTGTACTCTGTCGTGCGCCCGCCTGGGCGTTTCATACCTAATCATCATACGCGAACACCGTGCTTCCTTTCAACGGCCTCGGCTGACGCTCGGAAGACTATCGCAGGTTCGCTTGGGGATCACTGCGATCGGCTGAAGACGGTGCGTGGTACGCACCCTACAGGCCGCTGGGGGGGCATGCCTGATCCGTAGGGTACGTACCACGCGCCGCTCCACTTGAGACGGATACGGGTTCCCCGTTGCCATCCATATTGCGGGTCGTATGCTATGGCGAGGGTGACCGCACGTGACGCCCGGGAATGGCAGTAGTTGGGAAATTGGAGATTGGACATGAACAGACAAACGCATAGGGTGACCAGTCGCTTCATGCTTGGGGCGATTGCCGTGTTGGGGACAATGCTCCTGGCTATCGGAGCAAGCGACGCGGCGCAAGCGCAGAGCGACAATTCCAATGGGCAGGCTTCCGTCAAATCGCCGGACGGCACGATCGAGATGACGATTCGAAGCAAGGGGCCGTTGACCTATTCCCTGTCCGTAGACGGAAAGATAGTCTTGGCTGAATCCAAGCTGGGGCTCAAGTTCAAGGAGGGTGCGACTTTGGGAGCGGGCGCGCGGCTGGTCAAAGTGGAGCAAAGCCAGTCCGATACGACTTGGGAAAACGGCCTGGGGAAGCGGCGGACGGTACGCGATCGGCATAATGAATTGCGGGCGGTTTTCGCGGAGCCGTCGGGCCGTTCGTTCGAGATCGTGGTGAGGGCCTTCGATGAGGGGATCGGCTTCCGCTATGTGTTGCCGGCGGCGCCATCGGCCACCACGCAGGGTTTCGTGTTGGAGGAAGAACAGACCCAATTCTCGTTCCCTGAGAACTACTCCTGTTACGCGGGCGAGAACGAGAACACGGGCAAAGCCGGCAACCCGCTGGGTTATGTCGGTTCCCAGGAATCGGAATACAAGCCCATGCGGCTGGGGGATCTGCCGACCGACCAGGTGCGGATGTTGCCCCTGTTGGTCAGGACCCCCGCGGCCTGGGTGCTGCTGACGGAGAGCGACTTGTACGACTGGGCCGGCATGTGGGTGAATCGCGTGGCCGCGACCGGCAGCACCGCCGGCGTCACTCTGGCCGCCCGGCTCTCGCCTCGGACGGATGGCCAGGGCCTGGTCAAGTCCACCTTCCCGCGCCATTCGCCGTGGCGCACGTTCCTGATCGCCCGTCAGCCGGGCCGGCTCATCGAGAGCGATCTGGTGCTCAACTTGGCTTCGCCCTCCCGCCTCGCCGACACCTCCTGGATCAAGCCGGGCCTCGCCTCGTGGGACTGGTGGTCCCAGGTCACCCGGCCCAGCACAGCCACGTTCAAGGAACTCATCCAGTTCTCCGCCGACATGGGCTGGCCCTACGTTCTGCTGGACGCGGGCTGGAGCAGCCGCAACAGCATCCTGCAAAGCAGCCCGTCCACGAACATGGAGGAGCTACTGGCCTTCGCGAAGGAGAAGAACGTGCGGCTTTGGCTCTGGCTGCATTGGAGCAGCGTGGACCGCCCGGTCGCGCAGCGGCCCTCCGGGCCGGAGGCGTACCGGGAGGCGTTCCCGCTGTATGAGAAGTGGGGGATTGCCGGCGTCAAGATCGACTTCATGAACCGCGACGATCAGGACATGGTCAACTGGTACGAGAAGATCGCCAAGGCCGCCGCCGAGCACCATCTCCTGGTCAACTTCCACGGGGCCTTCAAGCCGACCGGCATGATCCGCACCTACCCCAACCAGATCACGCGCGAAGGCATCCTCGGCAACGAGTACAACCGCTGGAGTGCCCGCGTGACGCCGGAGCACAAAGCGACTTTGCCGTTTACGCGCCTGGCAGTGGGGCCGGCCGACTTCACACCCGGCGGCTTCCTGAACCGGCAACTCGACCAATTCCGGTTCAATGTCCGGCCCACGCAGGTGCAGGGCACCCGCTGTGCGGAACTCGCCCTGTTCGTCTGCCTGGAAAGCCCTATCATCAATGCCTGCGGCCATCCCAGCCACTACCAAGGCCAGCCCGGACTTGATTTCCTGAAGATCGTTCCCACCGTCTGGGACGAGACGCGGGCCCTCGACGCCGCCGTCGGCGAGCACGTGGTCATCGTCCGCCGCAATGGCCACCGGTGGTTCCTCGGCGCTCTCACCGACCGCAAGGCCCGCGACATCCCGGTGAAATTGGATTTCCTCGGCCCAGGCTCCTGGACGCTCAAACTCTGGAAAGATGCCCCCGACAGTGACACCGTCGGTGAGCACCTGGCCACGGACCAGCGGGTCGTGACGGCAGGGGATGAATTGACGCTGCATCTGGCCCGTGCCGGCGGCGCCGTTGCCAGTTTCGAACCGGCTTCGCCCGCCACGCAGCCAAAGTAAACGCTCAACGGAGAACATCGGGGCCTGTATCTCTCGGATACAGGCCCCGATTCATTTACCTTATCCCCGGGACGATCAAGCCCTGAGGTGTCTCCATCGTTGATCAGGGCGTGGTCACAGGCGGAAGCGGTTTACCGAACTGGATGTCGTCGATGTACAACATCCCGGCGGCGCCCGGCTTCGGGTTGGCACTATCGCCGACGCCGAGCGTCAGCTTCTTGACCGCGGCCAGGTTGATGCCGGACAGGTCGGTCAGCGGCACCTTCCATTGGGTCCAGGTGCCCTTCGTGACGGCCGTCGCATCGGGGTTGACCACGGTCTTCTTCTTGCCGGCCTTGTCTTCCACCGTCAAGTACATCGGGGCGACGCCATTGCTGCGCTGTGTCACGCCGACAGACGCGTTCTGCCAAGCGCCCGTGCCGGTGGTCGAAACGTTCGAGAACTCCGCCGTGCTGTAGGCCGCAGCGTTGTGGCTGGTCACGCACAGGCCGATGTAGACGTTGGCCACCATCGTGATGGTCTGATCGGTGCCCTGCGCCTTCCAGGTCTTGCCATCCGGCGAGGTCTCGGTCTTGAAGCTGTTGCCGGTGCGGGTGACCCGGACCCAGTAGGGGGCCTTGACCGCCGTGCCGCTCCAGTCCGTGCTGGCGCTGGCGCCGCTGGTGCTGCTGCGATACTGCTGCGAGCAGCTATTGTCCGGCGTCACCACGACGGAAGCGTGCTTGGAGCCGGCGTCGAGGGACTCACGGATCATGACACCCGCCTTCGACCAGGCATCGCTGCGGGTCAGGCTCTCGACCTTTGCGGTGATCGAGCCGTTGCCGTTGAGCGGCTTGTAGACGAAGCGGAACTGGTCGGAGTTGTTCCAGATATCCGTGCCGGTGCTGGTGACGCTAAAGGCGTTGTTGCCCTTGTCGGTGAAGCCCGCCGGGAAGCCCTGGAAGTACAGCGCCAGGCTGTCGGCGCCGTTGGTGGTCCAGTTCTGGGGCGTGTCAAACGTCCGCTCGGTTTCCGAATAGTAGGGCGTCTTGACGTTGTTGTACTCGAACGGCATCGACTGCCTGCCGCCGTGAGTAATGGTCGTCTCGGCGAATGGGGATTGCAGGTAGCCGACGATGGAGCCGGTGTTGTTGGTCCAGCCATCAACCCACGTCTCGTAGATGCGGCTGCCCTCGTTGTCGGTGTAGCTCTCGAAATCATCCACGGCCGCGTATTCCTGGGTCGTAAAGCTCCACAGGGCGCCCGGATAGGTGGCGGTGCCGACCTCATCGACCTTCCAGTAGTAGGTCGTGCCGAAGGCCAGCGTGCCGGGGGCAAAGCCGTGCTCGGTCACGGTCTGGACCGGAGCGGTGCCGCTGCTGACGGCCAGCTTATCAGTGCCGAAGTACACCTTTTGCGAGGTATAGTCGCGGCCCGCCCGCCAATCCAGCGAGCTGCCCACGCTGACGGTTTTAGCCGCCGCCGCTGGTTGCGGAGCTCGCGCCTGCACCGGGATGTAGAAGAACCGCACTTCGCTCAGGCCGTACTGCTTGAGGCCCACCATGCTCCAGTTGCTCTTGGGCGACAGCTTGACGTACTGGGCCATGATGCTGCCCAGATCCACCACCGTGTTGTGCGCGTAACCGCCCGTCGCGGCAGCTTGGGCGAATTGCGTGTCCTTGAGCAGCGTCCAGGTCTGGCCGTCGAGAGAGTACTCGATGGTGACATCCTTGAAGCCGTAGCCGAGTACGGGCTCGAACTCCGAGTTGTAATTCCAGACCCACAGCTCGGAGAGCTTGTACACGTTGTCGAACTGGTACTGGATCCAGACCGGCCCGGCGTCGGTGAAGGCGGTGTTCCACATGGTCGTGGTGATGGTCCCGTGCAGATCGCCGGTCAGGCCGGAGCCGTTGATCGTATTGGCCGCGGTGGTCGTGGACTTCTCAAAACTGGAAGCCGTGGCCGTGATATTGGCGAGGGGATAGGCATAGGGCTCGGCGGTGAAGCGCCACACGTCGCCCTTGTGGATGGCCCCGTCGGGGGTGCTGTTGACCTCATCGATCCGCCAGTAGTAGGTCTGCCCGTAGACGAGCGCGCCGGGAGGATCGAAGGTGGTGCCGGTCTGGCCCTTGCTGGCCAGGAGGCCCGTCGTGTCCGTCCGGGCCGCGTTGGTCACCTCGGCCAGCGTCGTCCCAAAGTACACGTCGTGCGTGCACGGGTACTCGCCGGCCGTCCAGCTCAGGACCGTATCGCTGGGCACATCCGTCGTGTTGTCGGCGGGAACCGGCGCGGTCGCCGTGGCCGTCGTCTCATAGTATTCCGCGACGGCAATCAACTGGGGTATGTTGACCGGGGCTCCCGCATGGTCCTCGATCCGGACGAATCCGCGGAACGTGTCGCCCGGCACGTAGTGCTTGACCCAACCGGCGGCGTTGCCGTTGTTATCCCGCGCCAGAACCTCGAGATTCGGAGTAATCGTGGGAGACGTGGGCCGGGTCGAGGACCAAGCCGTGGTCAATCCCCAGCGGCGCCCGAGCTCCGTGATCGTCACCTGCTGGTTCTGGTCGTTCGGTCCGCTGGAGGCGTTGAAACCCAGCACCTGGACGGCGCCACTCGAGCCCCAGGTCACGTTGGCCGGGTTGCCCTGGTAGTAGATGGGCCAGTCCGAGTACCATACTACCTTCCCGCCGGCGTCGAGATACCGTCGGAGCGTGCAACTCGCCGTCATCGTCTCCGCGATCGTGTTGGGCACGACATCGCGACACATCACGACCACGCTCAGTTTCTTATCGGCAATGCGCGCCTCCATCCAGGTCTTGAGCTCGGCCGCATTCACCACCCGGTAGCCGGCCTGCTGCAAGGCATCGCGCACCGGCCCCCCATCTCCGGCCCAGGCCGTTCCGTAAGTGGCGTCGTAATAGGCCACGCGGTCGTACGGACTTCCCTGGCTCTGTCCGGCGGTCAGCGCGAGCACCGACACCACGACCAGAGACCACAACACTTTTCCAGACATAATCAGTCCTCCTGCGAAAGTTGGTGTGACAACGACTATTCCTGGTTGCACGGAGAACGCTCTCCGGCGTTGGTCTGCGTTTGGGAATCCCGTTCCTGGTTCCGTGTGCTCCTCCCCTGTCCGTACAGGTTACCGCTCGCCAGGCCGGATGACAGGGCACCCATCCCAACCACCTCGTATCGGCCTATGACCCCATTTTACGATATGCTTTGCCCCGGAATCAAGAAGAATCTCGGGTGATTTGCCCCACGGGTGGGCCCCAGGCCGGCTACTGCTGCGCCGCCTGCTCCAGCCGCCGGTAGTACTCGACGGTCTTCTGGAGACGGGCCGCCAGCGCGTCGTCGCCCTCGGCCTGCGCCAGGGCCAGGGCCCGTTCCTCGTGGCTGACCGCGTCGCGAAATTGGCGTTTTTGCAGGAAGTTCTGGGCCAGGACGTGGTGCAGCCACGGCGAATCGTCCACGCGCGGGTCGAGCTTCATGGCCTTGGTGTAGTACTGCAGGGCCGGCTCCATCTCGCCCAGACCAGCCAACGCCTGGGCGAGCCAGTAGTGCGCTTGCGGGTTCGTCGGGTCCAGCTCCAGGACCTTCGTCAGATGCGCCTTCGCCTCCGGCAACCGATAGGCCAACAGCAATACTTCCCCGAGATCCTGATGCAACCGGACGGGGGTGTATTGATGGTCCAGTCCCTCGACCGGCATCTGCGCCAGCGCCTCCGCCACGTGTCCGGCGGCCTCGTCGATCTTGCGCTGATGGATCAGGATCATCGCCAGATCGTAGTGTGCTCGCGCGTTGTGAGGTTCCAAGGCGATGGCCCGGAGCAGGTGGGGCAGGCCTTCCTGCGGCTGGCCCTTGACGCGACCGAGCAGGAACCCCAGCTTCTGGTGCGCTTCGACGTTGTTGGGGTTCAGCTCCAGCGCTTTATTATACTCTCGGATGGCACTGTCCGCGTCCTCGTTACGGTAGAACTCATTGCCCGCGCGGACGAAAGAGTAGTCGTTGAGGAACCGCTCGTCGATCTTCGCGATGGCGTCGGGCCGGGCATTGACGAACTCGGGGATATTGGCGGCCCAGTTGCTGCTGGTCAGGTGGGCGAGCAGGACGGGCGGACTGCTCTCGCCCTTCTCGTCAATGTGGGTCAGGCAAAGCTGGGTATAGTCTGACCAGGCCTTGGACGAGAAGACCAGCCATTTGCCGTTCGGCGACCAGCTATGCCAGGAGTTCATCCGGCCGGCGTTGCCGCCGAGCTGGCGGGCCTCGCCGCCTTTGGCCGGAAGGATGTACAACTCGCTGTCGGGCTGGAGCAGCATGTAGCTCTTGGCTTTGCAGAAGACGATCCACCGGCCATCCGGCGAGTACCGGGCAAAGTAGTTGCTCATGCCGTTGCTCGACGCGCCTTCGATCGGCTCCGCCACGCCGCCCTGGCCTTCGTGGAACGGGATGCGGCACAGGTCGAACAAAAACGGCTTGCCGTCCTCGACAAACTCCTTGCACTCCTCCCGCGTCAGGAGGACCTTGCCCTGTCCCTTGGTGTTCTGGAGATCGTAGGCTTTGGCGCGGGCGAAAACGATGTACTTGCTGTCCGGACTCCAACTCGGATTGCTCTGGACGTACGCGGGATCGTCCGCGCCGGGCAAGGCTTGGAAGACCTTTGTCTGCCGGTCGTAGACGCACAGAATCCCCTTGATCGGGAAGAACAGTTGCGAGAACGCCAACTCCGGCATGGGCACGAAAACGGATTTGTCTTTGACCGTACTGACCACGTACCGGCCGTCCGGCGACACCTGGGAGAGCAGCCCGAACGTCTGCTCCCCATCCTCCCTTCTGTAATCGTCCCACGTGATGATGTCGCTCGTGGCCAGGACCATCTGGGGCTGGATAGGCGTGATGACGTACGATCCTTTGCTATTGGCGTAATCGACGTCCATCGCCAGCGTCCGCCCATCCGGCGTGAACGAGTGACAATTCCCGCAGACGGGCAAGCCCGTCAGAACCACCGGCGGCGGCTGGGGCGATGAGATCGACCCGAACCGCCAACGGATCTTCGAGGGGTCCGTCACGGCGTCGATAAAGGGCAGATTCACCTCCCGGTAGAACAGCGGCGCCCCCACCTCATCCTCCGACGTCCGCACGCCCACCACGCCTGCGGATACGACCTTCGCGCGCAGCCCGGAGCGCACGCCGAGAACCAGGACGCGAGCCTCTTTCTCCACTGAGCCCTTCTTGATCCGCTCCCACTCCTGTGCCGTCGGCGTCCACTGCCGCTCACGGCTCAGACAATCGATCGGCACCTGTCCATCCGCCACCTCCACCCGCACAAGCCACAGGGAGGCCGCGGCATTCCCATCCTCCCAGCGGACCGTCGGCCCAGCGATTTCGGGCGGAAACAGCGTCCCATCCTGGGGATACACAATCTTGACGGTGGTGCAATGCGGCTGCTTCGCGTAGGCCGCCAGCACCTCGTCCACCCTCAGCGGCCGGCAACAGGTCCAGATGAAGAGACCGACGGCACTGACGACAACCGCCCCCACCACCGCGTATGCAACGGTCTTACGCATGCACCCATTATACCACCGGCGCTGCCGTCGAGAATGTCCCCGTCGTAGTTGAGAAGTTGTTGGCAAGAAATCACGCGGTCCGGGTCAGTGATCTGGGGGACATTGATCCGGCAACATCGCAAGCCAAGACGCCCACGCGACGATCGGCGGGATTACCGGGCCGGACTCCGTACCTGGGGACTGAGTGTGGAATTCCCGCGAAGAAATCCCGCGACCATCTTGACAACGGCTTGCTCATGGATGTCCCCGGAATTCCCCCTTGGCAAACCCTAATTGTTAATTTGAGGGCTGCCCCTCGAAGCCCCCGACCCTCGAAGCCCCCCTTGGGATGTTGGAAGACCCTCCAAAGAGACCTTCTGGCATGTTGTTTGCTCGCGTATACTCTGTGTGTCTTCGCGCGGTCTGCGATGGGCATGAAGGTGATTACAGGAGAAAGCGATGGGAACGCTCTGGCAAGACATCCGATACGGTGTCCGAATGTTGCGAAAGAACCCCGGCTTCACGGGCGTGGCTGTGCTCACGCTGGCGCTCGGGATTGGGGCCAATACCACCATCTTCAGTGTGGTCAATGCCGTCCTGCTCAAGCCGCTGCCCTATCCCGAACCCGGCCAACTGGTGCAGTTGCGCGCAGACTGGTCGGGCAGCCCCAGCACCGTCATTGGCAGTTCCACGTTCGTTGAGGTCAAAGCCCAGAGCCAGTCGCTGGCGCGCATCGCCGCATATAGTGGCGGCGACATGACCCTCACAGGGGCCGGATCGGCGGAACAAGTCGTGGCTGGCGCAGTGACGGCGGATTTCTTTCCACTGCTCGGCGTCCAGCCGGCGTGGGGACGCAACTTCACCCGGGAAGAGGACACGCCCAACGGCCCAAAGGCGGCCATTCTCGGACACGGCCTCTGGCAGAGCCGATTTGGCGGCGACGCGGACGTGCTGGGCCGGACGATCACGTTGAACGAACAAAGCTACACCGTCGTGGGCATTCTTCCGGCGCGCTTTCAATATCCCGAACAGTTTCAACTTTGGATTCCGCTGGCGCTTGGTGAAACGGGTGCAGCCTTGGCGAAGTATGGGGAAGGCATGATACTTCTGAAAGCCATTGCTCGATTGAAACCCGGCGTGACGCTGTCGCAGGCGCAGGCGGAACTGCGGACGATTGCACAGCGGGAGCAATCACCCCGGCCGGACGAGGCCCCGGTCGTGAGCCTGGTGACGTTGCACGAGCAGGTCGTCGGCGATGTGAGGGGAGCGTTGCTCGTGTTGCTGGGCGCGGTCGCGTTGGTCCTGCTCATCGCCTGCGCGAACGTCGCCAACCTTCAGCTTGCGCGGGCGGCCGCGCGGCAACGGGAGATGGCCGTCCGCGCCGCGCTGGGCGCCGCACGCTGGCGGATCGTTCGTGGACTGCTGACGGAGAGTGTGCTGCTTTCATTGGCCGGCGGCGGTTTGGGATTGTTGTTGGCGTTCTGGGGCGTCCGGGCGCTTGGGCAATGGAGCGGCGCGAGCTTGCCGTCGATGCACGGGATTGGCATCGATGCGTGGGTGCTGGCGTTCACGCTCGGCGTGTCGGTGATCACCGGCTTGGCGTTCGGACTCGCGCCGGCGGTTCAAGCATGGCGCACAGACGTCAATGCCGCGCTCAAAGAGGAGGGCCGCGGCGGCACTGGCGGACATCGCAACCGGCTTCGGCATCTCCTGGTCGTGTCGGAAGTGGCGCTGGCGCTGGTGCTGCTCATCGGCGCGGGGCTGTTGATCAAGAGCTTTTCGCGGCTGATGGAGGTCAATCCCGGCTTCCGGACCGATGGCGTGTTGACGTTCCAAGTAACTCTGACGGGGGGGAAATCCTCGCCTCAGACAGTCAACTTCGTCGAGCAAATGGTCGAGCGGTTGAAGTCGCTCCCCGGGGTGCAGGCCGCGGCCGCCACGGATTCCCTGCCGCTCACTGATTTTGCGCGCATAGGCGTGGCGGAAATCGAGGGCCGGCCACCAATCGACTTCAGCAAGGTGAAGCGGAGCGAGGTGACGCCGGTTTCCAGGCCGACGGTCACCCGCGATTACTTCCACGCGATGGGTATTTCAGTGAAGAACGGACGGGCGTTCACTTCGCAGGATGCGCGTCCTCCGGCGGGATCGGTAATCGTCAACGAGGCATTTGAGAAACATTTCTTCCCCGGCGAAGGCGCGGTCGGCAAACGAATCCGCCTGATGCCAGGTCCTGCAGAGACGCGCTGGCAGACCGTGGTGGGGGTTGTCAGCGATGTGCGGCAGAGCGGGTTAGCGGGAGACGTTATGCCGCAGGTGTATAGCCCTGACCTGGAAGACGTGGGAGACGCGATGAGCTTCGTCCTCCGCGTCACCGGCGAGCCGGCCGGTCTGATCTCTGCCGTGCGGGCAGTGGTGGCGGAGGTGGAACCGAACCAGGCGCTCCACAACGTGATGACGATGGAACAACGGCTGGCGAACACCACGACCTCGCGGCGACTGAACACGGCCTTATTGGGCAGCTTTGCGGCGGTCGCGCTGCTGCTCGCCGTCGTGGGCATCTACGGCGTGATGTCCTATGCGGTCACGCAGCGGACCCGAGAGATCGGGATGCGCATGGCCCTTGGCGCGCGGCCCGGCAATGTGATGAGATTCGTGATGGGGCAGGGGATGTGCGTGGTGCTGATAGGTGCCGGCATCGGCCTTGTCGGTGCTCTGGCACTGGCGCGAGTGCTTCGGAATTTGCTGTTCGAGGTCGCGCCCACGGACCCGGCCACGTTCGCCTGTGTGACCTTGCTGCTCGCAACGGTCGCTCTGCTGGCCTGTTACATCCCGGCCCGGCGCGCCGCGAGGATCGACCCGATGGTAGCCCTACGACAGGAATAGGGGTGACGGATAGGGTCGAAGTTGAGCACACACGGCCACCTAAGGGCCACCTAAGGGCCAGCCCTCAAATTAGCAATTAGCGCGAGCGTGTTTCAGTTCTGTGGCGATGTCGGCCATCTGCCCGCGCAGACGGCGGTCGGTTTTCCGTTGCTCCGCAAGCGTGTGCAACTGGGCGCTGACCGCCGCGCCGCTGCGCAGCCCCAGGACTGCCGCCACCTGTCGCTGCGTCAGGCCGCCATAATCGCAGAGCATGCGTGACGCCACGGCCCGATCGAGGGAATCCCTCCGTCGGCGTAACAGGGACGCGCGATCCACCCCGAGTCCGGCGCAGACGACCTGAAGAATCTGCTCGGTCGGCAGCCGCGTCCCGATCCGGCGAAACGCCATGTCCTCGGTCCGGTGCTGGCGGCCGAGCAGGTCCTCATACAAGGCCCGAATCCGGGCCCGGAACCCCTCCGAGCCGAGGCACAGTCGGGATGCGCGCGCGTCTTCCAGAAACGCGGCATCGATCGGGACGATCCCTGCTTCCACGAAACGCCGGTACGTCTCGGCCGGTCGGGCGTCGCGGGAACCGACCGTCGCCAGGATCGGGGCGTAGTCGACCCACGCGAGCCGCCGGTCCTTGCCGATGTAGCTGCGGTAGCTACTCCAGGCGTACTGCCGCAGAAAGGCGAGCCGCTCGCGCTGCGGACGGTTCCGCAGGGCCTTCGTGAAGACCGGATTCAGGTGTACATAGCGGCTGAGCCGCAGCAGGTACGCATCGCGTTCGACCACCGAGGCCCCGTAGCGACCCTGCATCAGGTGGCCGTGCCGCGCGTGCCGGTGGTTGAAATAGACCGTATACGCGGTTTGCAGCCGGTGCATGAAGCGGCTGAGATTGCCTCGGGGAGTCTCCAGCACCAAGTGGACGTGGTTGGTCATCAGGCAGAAGAGATACAACCGGACCTCGAACGATTCCACGCTCTCGCTCAGCACCCGCAGGAAACGGCCCCGGTCCCCCTCGTCCACGAAGAGGGGGCGTTGCTCATTCCCGCGGGCCGTCACATGGTACACGGCCCCTTCATACTCGATCCGCTGTGGTCTGGCCATGCACCCATCCTACCCGTCCCCGCCTCGCCTGGCAAGCCCTAATTGTTAATTTGATTCCGCTGAAAAACCCTCCTCTTTTTCCAGATTTTCCTTGTCTTCTATAGCGAGCCCAGGTAGACTGCGGGGTCAGACAAGGGATTGTCCTGGAGGACCGCATGACCCTTTCCG
>Ga0315280_10000375_pt1 | contig 82359 bp, 74 predicted proteins | sample YL17G06_40_MG_FD_203697 | JGI IMG/M metagenome (GOLD analysis project Ga0315280, IMG submission 203697) | Sediment microbial communities from Yellowstone Lake, YNP, Wyoming, USA - YL17G06_40 | ecosystem: Environmental > Aquatic > Freshwater > Lake > Sediment | place: USA: Wyoming | collected... | reverse complement strand
CGCCGTTCGCTCGCCAGGCGCCGAGGGTAGCCTGCACTGAATCGCGCGCGAGACAGGGGTCCACATTGCCGCACACCACGATAATCATGCCGCGCGGCGAGAAGTTCCGGTCGCGGAAGGCGGCGATGTCGCTCTGGCTGATCGCTTGCAGGCTCTCCTCGGTGGGCCGCCCATTGCGCCTGTATGGATGGCCGACCGGATACACCGATTCGCGCAATGCATCTTCGGCGCGGGAGCGGGTGTCGTCCTGCCGCTGCTTGAGGCCGGTGACCATCATGCCGCGCACCTTTTCCACTTCCTCGCCGGGGAAGGCTGCACTGCGCAGGCAGTCGGCAATATTGCACAGCACAAGGTCGAGGTGCTGCGGAAGCGACTTGCCGTTGAAGGAAAGGGCCTCGGCGGACGAGCCGAACCCGATGCTCGCGCCGACGTTTTCCAGTTCCCGTGCTATCTGCTGGTGGTCTCGCTCGGCGGTGCCCCGCATCAAGAGCCTGGCGGTGAAGTCGGCAAGGCCCGCATGGGGCTCTTCTTCGAGGAAGGCTCCGGCCGGCATGCTGCCAGCGATTATCACTGAGGGGCTCTCTTTCCTTTGGGAGACGAGAAGAACGGCCCCGTTGCCCGGTGTCCAGCGCTCGATGAGGATGTTCATTGCTCCTCCCCCGCGGGCTGCTCGGGTGCCGTCGGCAAAAAGGTGCCCACAGTGCGGTTGTCCGCGGCCAGGTAAGTGCGGGCGACGCGCACGATGTCCTCTGCTTTCACCCGTTTTAAGCCTTCCAGCAGCCGGTCGAAGAAACAGATTGACTCCAGGTGATTGGAGAGGCCCAGGTTGAAGCACTGCGCGCTGACGCCGTCGCTGCTGTAGGCAATCTGCGCCTGCGTCTGAACGAGGGCTTTCTCCAGTTCCTCATCGGGCGGCGGCTCGCCCGACAGGCGGTCCAACTCTTCCAGCAGGGCCTGCTCGACGCGCTCGGGTTCCACTCCGTCGCGCACCGTGATTGCCACCCACAGCAAGTGCGGGTCAATGCGCAGGAACGGTTGAGTCCCGGCGGCGGTGGCAAGGCGAGTTTCCACCAGCGCACGGTAAAGCCGCGCGCTGCGCCCAAGGTACACGCCTCCACCGGCACCTATGCCCTTGCCGCCGCTGAGCAACGCATCGAGCAGCAGCAGCGCAGGGATATCAGGGTGGCGGGCGTCCGGGATGTGATAGACGACGTGCAAATGCGCCGCAGTGCCCGGCCGCCGAACGGCGACTCGCTTTTCCCCCACCTGGGGCGGCTCCAGAGAACGCAGCGGCTCAGGCTGAGCCACCCGCTGGGCCTTGCCGAAGCGCGCAGCCACCTTGTCCAGCACCTGGCCGCTGTCGAAGTCGCCCACGATGACGAGCGCGGCGTTGTTCGGAGCGTAGTAAGTCTTGTAGTGCTCGAAAAGCTCGCCGCGCGTCATCGCCTGCAGGTCGCACTTCCAGCCAATCACCTGCCAGCGATACGCATGGACGGAAAAGGCGGTCATCATCGTCTGCTCCTGGAGCAGCCACTCGGGGTGGTTCTCTGCGCCCTCACGCTCGGAGATGATGACCGTGCGCTCGGAATCCGCTTCCTCCGGATCGAAGACCGCGTTTGCCATGCGGTCGGCTTCAATCTCCAGCGGCAGATCCAGATGCGCGGAAGGCACGGTGGCCAGATAGACCGTTTCGTCCTGGCTCGTGAACCCGTTGGAGTCACCTCCCACGGAGGAGATGGCTCGCATGATGCGCCCCTTGGGCCAGTTGGGCGTGCCTTTGAAGAGCATGTGCTCAACCCAGTGGGAGATGCCGGTGCGGCCCGGCCGCTCGTTGCGCGAGCCGACGCGGTACCAGATCCAGACCGCGACCAGCGGTGCGGTGTGGACCTCTTTCAACAGAACCGTGAGGCCATTGTCGAGTTGGTGCTGCCGCACGTTGTCTGCAAGTGCTTCCGCCATTGTTCCTCCACGCGCTGACACGAAGTAAGAAGGCTGCGCCAGGGCTCAGAAGGTCTTCTCTTGTATCAACTCGTCGTCGGCATAGACCTTGACGGTCATGGTGCCCGTGCCGACGACGGTCCTCGCAAGGTTCGAGCCGGCGGCATGTTCTCCCTCGTATGCCACCCTCTCACCCTCGTCGTCCTGAACCTCGATTCGCACGCGCCTGGTTCCTTCTCCGGCGGGCAACGAGACCTCGACCCGCGCATATTTCAGCCGCCCCTCGCGCGAGATGGCTCCCGATCTCTCGCTGCCGCTGCTGATTACGAGGTTGACCGACACGCCGCGCCTGAGTCTTGAACCGGCAACTGGTTCCTGAGCCACAACGTATCCCTCCGGCACTTCTTCGCTGGCGCGCCTGCGCTGCCAGCCGATGCGCAGCCCGGCCTGCTCGATCTTCTCCCTGGCACGCGCGAGCGACATCTCTGTGACCTCCGGCACGTTCACCCATCCGCTGCCGGCACTGACAACCATCTCGATCGTCCGTCCCTGCTTGATCCCGGCGTTCGGCCCGGGGAAGGTCCGCATCACCCTGCCGGCAGCCAGCCGCTCGTGGTGCTGCCGGGCCACGACTTCGCCCTTCAGCCCCTGCCGTGCGAGGATCTCCAGCGCCGCCCTTTCCTCGACCCCAATCAAATTGGGAACCATCACTGGCCTGGGCCCGGTGATGTCCCATATCCACAGCCCCCCGTACGCCCCGCCGAAGACAAGGACGAGCAAGCCAACTATGATGGCAACGCCCCACAGCGGCGACGGCGGCAGTTTTTCGGGTGGCGCAGTATAGATGATTTTCGCTGCCGGGCGTTTGGTTTGCACGTCACTTCCCGCGGCGCACGCGCGCGATCGAAGCATTGTGTTGGTCGAGCGTGCGGCTGAAGATGTGGGTCCCGTCGGGCCGCGCGACGTAGTAGAGAAAGTCTGTCTGCTGAGGGTGCATTGCGGCGCGGATGCTTGCCAGCCCGGGGTTGTTTATCGGCCCTGGCGGCAGGCCCTCGTGCAGGTAGGTATTGTATGGCGACACCACTTGTAGGTCCGCGTTCATCAGCCGCGGCTTGCGCTGGTCCAGGGCGTACTGCACTGTGGCATCGCACTGCAACTTCATCCCCCTCCTCAACCGGTTTATCAGGACCCCAGCGATCAGGCCTCTTTCCTCCTCTTTTTTCGCCTCGCCCTCGACCAAAGAGGCCAAGATGACAAGTTCATGCAAGGTCAGGCCTCCTTGCGGCGGGCGCCCTTGCAAGAGCCCCTTCCACACCACCTCGTCGAACCTGGCGACCATGTGCGCCACGAGGATTTGCGAGGCCTCCGGCCCCGGCAGCAGGCGATAGGTGTCCGGGAACAGGTAACCCTCGAGCGATCCGGCCCGCAAGGGGAAGTCGCTGGCCAGCATCCTGCCCGCTGTGGCTGCCGCCAGGAACTCGTCGCGCGAGGCGATCCCGCGCTCGGCGAGCAGATCGGCTATCTGGGAGACGGTGAAGCCCTCGGGCACTGTAATCCAGTGCGCATAAACGTGCCCACCTGCCAACTGGCCCATGATGTCGAGCGCATTCATGGAGGGGTTCAGGAGATACTCGCCCTGACGCACCTGTTTCCAGCGTCTATGTGCGGCCAGCCTGAAGGCGATCTCGCTGCGGATCAGTCCCTTTTGTTTCAGGCTATGGGCAACGTATCGAAGGGAAGCATCTTTGCCTATTATCACGCCCTGCTGCGGCCCCTTGCCGACCGGCAGGGCAAGCAGCAGGAACAGCCAGCCAGCCGCAAGAATGGCCGCGCCGCCGACGGCAGCGGCGCCCCACGCCAGCCAGCGATAGCGTACGGGCCTCATTCCTCCTCCCTCTCGCGCGCTCTCAGGTAGGAGTAGAGTATCCTCGCCGCCGCCAGTGCGTCAACCCTGCCCTTGCGCTTTTTCCTGCTCATGTCGGCCTCGAGCAGCAGCGCTTCCGCCTCGGCGGTGGAGAGCCTCTCGTCCCAGAAGACCAGGGGCAGATCAGTTTTCCCCTGAAGCGCGCCGGCGAAGCGGCGAACCCTCTGCGCCGCTGCGCCCTCGCGGCCCTCAATATCCAGGGGAAGGCCGATGACTATTCTCTCAACATCGTGCGCGGCCGCCACGACGGCGATCTTCTGCGCATCATCTGCCGCCCGGCCGCGCTCGATCGCGTAGAGCGGAGTGGCCCCCATCCCGGCCTCATCGCTGACAGCCAGGCCGATGCGCTTGGCACCCACGTCAAGCGCCAGCATCCTGCCCATTGCGAACACCATCCTTTGCTGCGAGGGGCAGTGCGAGGAGCCCGCCCAGCACATAGGTCATCATGGCCCCGCCCGCCACGACCCCCGAATCATTGAACATGGTGGCAGCGACGGCCCCCAGCCCCGCCGCTGCAAGGCCGGACCAGGCCCAGGGGTAGTGCCGCCTGAGCGCGCGCGCGCGCGCCGGCGCTGCCGCGATCGAGATAACTGCCGCCGAGCAGATGACAAAGCCCAGGCCGTTGAGCGGCGTGTAGAGAAACAGCCGCAGGCTCATCGCAAGCCTTTGCGCGACCATACCCCACGCAGCTGCGAGTCCGTGCGTCTTGAGCAGCCGCGCAGCCTGGCCGATGTGGCTTTGCATTTGCGGCTGGCGAAGCAGGTCCAAGCGGACGACGGCGGCTGCCGCAAGCGCCACTGCGACTAGGCCCGCCGCCAAGTGCCACAGCCTGATGCGGCCCCTGCTGGGCCACGCGACAAGCGGGAACATCGCGGCCGCAGTGAGCGCGCCCCCCAGGTTGGCCCCCACCTGCGGCGCGCCGATGACTAGAACGAGCGCGGCCCATGCGATGGCTATCGCCCACCAGGCGCGCTGGCCCTTCGGGCTTCCCTGTCGCCAGAACCCCAGCCCCACCGCGGCCGCTCCGAGCACGATTGCCATGTGCTCGTTTCCGATTCCGTAGAACCGCGCGCCGATTATCGGGTCGTGGCCGAGAACCGACATCTGCATGAGCCTTGACCCTGTCAATAGGTCGCCAATGACGACAGCCACGACCCACGCAGTGGCAAGCGCGACTCCCCTTTGCGGCCCTATCACAAGAGCAGTGCGTGCGAGGAGAGCCGCCGCCGCGAGAGCCGTGATTGCGTACTGCCAGGGGGATGGCGCTTGCAGCAGCCCGGCAACCATGAGGCCCAGCGGAAGGGTCATGCAGGTGAGCAGCCCTGCCATAGCAAGCCGCGTCCACTTGGCAGCGCCGAAGAGTCCCAGCAAGCCAACCCAGGCTGCGAAGGCGAACGCTGCCGCCTGAAATGCGATGTCCAGTTTCACCAGTGGGAATCGCTGCGCATAGGTCAGCGCTGCCTGCCGGTCGAGCCGCGCTACAAGACCGAGAGCCCCTGCGCGGGGTACGACGCGCACGGCGTGCCCCACCATGCAGTCGGGAATCTCCAACCCGAACCAGTCGAGCACCGTGGGCGCAAAATCAACCGATGACACCAGTCCCGCCCGCCGCGTGCTGGCGCTCGTCAGCAGGCCCGGCCTTACCCTCGGGCCGAAGAGTACGATCGGACACAAGGCCGCCCTGGGAACGGATCCGGGCGACGGGGCAGACGCGCTCAGCAAGATCAGCAGCGTGCCGGGCCGCGCGGTCTCAACCTCGCGAGCAATTGCTTCATCGAGCGCGCGCAGCTCGCGGCCCTTGCGAGGGCTTACGAACGATCGCTTGCACTGATCGCACAGCGGCAGTTGGGCAGGTCGCTCGGTCCAGATCATCAAAGTCAGGTTCTCGAACCTACCCCTGGCATCGGCGGGGAAGGACGCAATTTTCGGGCACGGCGGCGAACCACGCTCTGCTATTATCTGGGGAATCCCTGCTTTCCACAGGGTATACTCGAGTAGGCAAGGTGCGGCGCGCCGGTCCCTGGCAGGGCATCCCGCAACCAGCGTCGTCCAGATGGTTTTCTCGGAAGGGCGGCCCGTGATGCCCCCGTTCATCAGGCCGATGGCCGCCCCGGGGAGAATGCGCTGACGCAGGTTAGGCATGTCGGCCTGCATCAGTTCGTTCCAGGAAATGCGGTCAACGACGAAAACGACCACGCGCTTGACAGGCTTGCCGCGTCGCATGCGCGCGTACGGCCGGCCCGCTGCCTGCCGTTCCACAGTCCACGTTGTCACTGCACCGCCAACGCCCTCCTCCCCCTTAACGGGGGAGGATGAAGGTGGGGGTGAAGCCTTGTGTGGGACAGTCGCCCTCGGCTGCGCACCGCATGGGGCTGCAATGCAGGTGAGCACGGCCACGCTGGTTGCGAAACGGTTCAACTGATACTCTAGCGGCTGGCCTTGGAGAGCATGCGGCGCAGAATGTCGGGCACTGCGGCGAGCGCCTCGCTCAACTTTTCGGGGTTCTTGCCACCCGCCTGCGCGAAATCGGGGCGACCTCCGCCGCTGCCGCCTGCAATCTGGGCTACCTCGCGCACCAGGTTCCCCGCGTGCAGCCCGCGCTTCACAAGGTCGGGGGATACCTCGCTCACGAGAGCCACCTTGTCTTCCTGACGCTGCCCAAGAACGACGACCGAGGACCCGAGCTTGCGCACCAGTTCATCGGCCAGCCCGCGCAGGGCTTGCGGGTTCAACCCGCTCACGGGAGCGACAACAAGGCTGACGCCGTCAACCGGGGCCGCGTTGGCTGCCAGCCGCTCCGCGAGCGAAGCGGCCTGCTTGTCCTGAACGCGGTCGAGCGCCTTTTGGGCCTCGCGAAGCTCGGCGAGCACCTGCTGAAGCCTCGTCGGCAACTCCCGAGGAGATGCCTTGATTATCCTGCCTGCGTCTTCAAGCAAGCGCTCGTCCTCTCTCGCCAGACGCAGGCTCGCCAGGCCGGTAACGGCCTCGATCCTGCGCAAGCCCGCGCCGATGCTGCTCTCGCCGAGGATCTTGCATAGTCCTATTTTGCCTGTGTTGGAGGCATGGGTGCCGCCGCACAATTCGGTGCTGTAATCGGCGATCTTCAGCACGCGCACTTGCTGGCCATACTTCTCACCGAAGAGAGCAATCGCGCCCATCTTTCGAGCCTCGTCGAGGCTCGTGTGGAACCACTCGACAGGCTGGGCTTGCAGAACCTTCTCGGCGACCAGTTCTTCTATCTTTTCAATTTCCTGCGGAGAAAGCGCCTCGAAATGAGAGAAGTCGAAGCGCAGCCGGTCGGGCTCCACCAGCGAGCCGGCCTGAAGCGCGTGCGGGCCGAGCACCTGGCGCAAGGCCCAGTGCAGGACATGGGTGGCGCTGTGCGCGCGCCGGATAGCGTCGCGGCGCTGCGCATCAACCGCCGCAACCACTTTGTCGCCCACGCGCAAGGTGCCCTCGATCACCTTCACCCGATGCGCCGGCACATCTGCAGCGGCGTAATACGTGTCGCTCACTTCAGCGCGCATGCCGTCGCTGGTGAGAGTACCTGTATCGCCCACCTGTCCGCCGGCCTCGGCATAGAAAGGCGTACGGTCCAACACCACCTCGGCCTCTTGCCCCGCCTGCACCGAGTCCACCCGCTCGGCGCCCACTATGAGCGCGATCACCGAGCCTTCGGCCTGCGTGGCCTCATAGCCCACAAACTTTGTTCGAGCGGCAAGGCCCGCATGTGCGGCCGGCGCATTGTACGCGAAGGCATGCTCGGCTGCGGCGCGGGCTCGCGCGCGCTGCTGCTCCATCGCCGCCGCGAAGCCCTTCTCATCAATCGTCAGGCCGCGCTCCCTGGCAATCTCCGCCGTCATTTCCGCCGGGAAGCCGTAGGTATCGTAGAGCTCGAAGACCTCATCGCCCGGCAGCACTGCGGCGCCGCCGGCGGCCGCCCGCTCAAACAGCCGCTCCAGGCGCACACTCCCCTGCTCGATCGTCTCCTCGAAGCGCTCCTCTTCCGCGCGGGCGAACTTGAGGATCGCGTCCTCTCTTCTTCTCAAGTTGGGGTAAGCTTTTTCCATGACCTGGATGACGGCAGGCAGCACCTTGTGCAAGAAGGGCGGCTCAGCGCCGCGCGCGCGGCCGAACCGCACCGCCCGTCGGATCAGCCGCCGCAGCACATAGCCCCTTCCCTCGTTGGAGGGCGTTACGCCATCTGCCACCGCAAAGGCAATCGCGCGGCAGTGGTCTGCTATGATGCGCGCTGCCTCTCCACTCTCGGACGGTTTGCCCTGCATCAGCGCTGACGCCTGTGAGACAATCGGGCTGAAGAGATCGGCTTCGAAAATCGTGCTCTTGCCCTGGACCAGAGCAGCCAGCCTCTCCAGCCCCATTCCGGTGTCAATGTTCTGGCTCGGCAGTGGGATCAACTCGCCGGAGGTTTCGCGGTTGTACTGCTGGAAAACCAGGTTCCACAACTCGAAGAACCTGCCGCATTCGCAGCCCGGATCGCATTCGGGCCTGCGGCAGCCTTGATGCTCACCCCTGTCGTAGAGGATTTCGGAATCGGGGCCGCACGGCCCAAGCCCACCACCGGTGGGCCACCAGTTCTCTTCCAGGCGGACGATGCGATGCTCGGGGATGCTGATATCCTGCCGCCATATCCCGAACGCCTCATCATCCGTCGGATGGACGGATATCCAGAGCCGCTCGCGGGGGATGGAGACTTCTCGCGTCACAAAATCCCACGCCCAGGCAATCGCCTCGCGCTTGAAGTAGTCGCCGAACGAGAAGTTGCCGAGCATCTCGAAGAAAGTCTCGTGGCTGGCGGTTCGTCCCACTTTCTCAAGGTCGTCAATGCGCAGGCAGGGCTGGCAGGTCGCTACCCTTGCGGCAGGGATGGGAACCTCGCCTCTGAAAGAGGGCACGAACTGCTGCATGCCGGCGATAGTGAAAAGCGTGGTCGGATCCGACGGCACGAGTGACGCGCCGGGCAGCACAACGTGGCCCCTGGAGGCGAAGAAGTCGAGAAACAGTTGGCGGAGTTCGTCAGCAGTCAAGAGACCATCACCTCATCTGAACGGCATGGCGGTGCCAAACATTATAGCAAAAAACCCAACCCGCGCCGATACCTCGATCGGCGGGCGCAGCCGGTGCAGCCACAGGAGCCGAGCCGCCGAACGGCGAACCTGTTCGAGCGGCATGGCCGGGGCAGAAAGATGACGACGGATTCCTGCTGCACCCAGGAGAAGCGGGGCACAGGGAGCACCTGGGTAGTGCTGCCGACATACAATGAGGCGGAGAATCTTGCGCTGATCGTTGAGGCGGTGCTGTCGCTGCCGCGGGAGTTCGACGTGGTCGTCGTGGACGACAATTCCGACGATGGGACGGCTGAGATCGCAGACAGGCTTGCGAGCGCCAATGCGCGCGTGCACGTGCTGCACCGGCCAAGCAAGTTGGGCCTGGGCACGGCCTATCTCGCCGGGATGCGCGCGGCGCTCGCGGCGGGCGCGCAGGCCGCGATCACCATGGACGCCGACCTTTCTCATGACCCGGCCTTGCTTCCCGAGATGGCGCGGCGGGCCGAGCGCTTTGACATCGTGGTTGGCTCGAGGTTTGCGAAGGGCGGCGGCCTCGAGGGCTTGAGCCGCTTCCGGCGCCTTTTCAGCATCCTGGCCAATGCGTATCTGCGCGCCATGCTCGGTGTGCGCTGCTCGGATTTCACGAGCGGCTACCGGGCCTACGGCAAGCGCGCCATGCAGGCCCTGTCGGCATGCGGAATCGCAGGCCGCGGCCACGCTGCTCTTCCCGAACTCCTTTTTCGGGCCAGGCGTCTCGGCCTCAGCATCGCCGAGGTCCCGATACGTTTTCGCCGCCGCCACGCGGGCAGGTCCAAGGTAGGACTGCGAGCGGTGACAGAATCGCTCATCCTGCCATGGCGCATACGCTTCCCGCGGAAGGGGAAAGCCCGCGGCGGGTGGAAGGGAGCCGCGGGCGAATAACGTCGCGACAGTCGCAGGAGGCACGGCATGTCCGAGTATTGGAAAGGGAAGCGCGCACTGGTCACCGGCGGAGCAGGATTCCTCGGCTCGCACCTGGTCGAATACCTCGTGGAGGACGGGGCCGATGTGACCGTGGTTGACAACCTGGAGCGCGGGCGGCTCGAGAACCTGGAGGCAGTCTGGCCTCACATTCGCTTCGTCCAGGGAGACCTGCGCGATCCGACGGTTTGCGAGATGACGTGCGCGGGCATGGACGTGGTGATCAATATGGCCGCGAAGGTTACCGGCATCCAGTATAACATCAGCCATCACGGCGACATGTTCACCGCAAACATGCTGATTTGCGCGAACACGCTCGAGGCGGCGCGCAGAATGGGCGTCAAAAGGTACTGCGCCGTGAGCACCGCGTGCATCTACCCGCACGATGCCAAGGTGCCAACGCCGGAAAGCGAAGGCGGCCGCGGCACCCCCGAGCCAACCAACGAGGGCTACGGCTGGGCCAAGCGCATGGCGGAAAGGCAGGCGATTTACTACGCCAAGGAATACGGCATGGAGGTGGCAGTGGTGCGGCCGTTCAATGCCTACGGCCCCCGCGACTACTATGACGAAGCCACCAGCCACGTTATCCCAGCGTTGATAAAGAAGGTGATGGACGGTGAGGACCCGGTAGCTGTCTGGGGCAGCGGCAACCAGAGCCGCGTCTTCGTGCACGCCAGGGATTTCGCAAAAGGGATCCAACTGGTGACCGAGATGTACCCCGCCGCCGACCCGGTGAACATAGGGCACGACCAGGAGGTCAGCATCAAGGATCTGCTCAAGAAGATAATCGAGATGACGGGCGCCAAGCCCAACGTTTTCTACGACGCCAACCGCCCGGAGGGCTACGCGAGAAGGGCCGCCGACACCACCAAACTGAAGCGCGTGACAGGCGGGTTCGTTCCGCGCGTCACCCTCGAAGAGGGGCTGGCCGAGATGATAGAATGGTATCGCGCCCAGCAGGCCGCCGGCGCCCCGATCGCAACCAAATCGCGCCAGTAGGCCACCACGTGGTGGGAGCCGCCATCCCTCGCGTCGCTGCGGAGAGGCCCCCGCTCCTCTGGCCTCGCAACCCTTGCTGCACACTTTACGAGACGCTACCAGCAGATAGTGTTACTGGACGCTGCCGCACTGGCTGTGATATAATCCAGGGCACCATGGGCCGAAAGACGGCAGGGAGGGGCCACCCAAAGGAGAGTTGCCAATGAAGCGCAGCGAGAGAACAATATTCGTGCTGGCCCTGGTGGTCGGAGTGTTGCTAGCCGTGGCTATCATGCCAGCAGCAGCCGACAAGGTCACGGCAATCAACTACTATGGCCCCGCGCCCTTCGTGGCCGGGGGCTATACCTACGTGCCGCTGCGCACGGCGGCGGACTTCATTGGCGCCGCCCTGCTGTGGGATTCGCTCAAGAACCGGGCGACAATCACCTTTAGCGGCAGGGGAATCGGTCTCGCGATCGGCTCGCCCTATGTATGGGTAGGGGGCGGTCCGGTGGCAATCCCCGCCGCCCCGATAATGGTGCGTGGCCAGGTGTTCGTGCCGAGCGTGGTTTTTGGCGAGTATCTGCGGGTCCCTGTGATTTACGACCCCGGGCTGCGAGTGATCAGGATACGACGCGGGCCGAAAGCCTGGGGCACTCTGAAGGTCGGCCGGGTTCCGCCGGGCTTGCGTTTCGCAGTTGGTAAGCACGAAAAAGGGAAATGGAGAGGGCACGGCAAGCAGTGGGGCCCCTATCGGAAGGCCGCCGGCGAGGAGTATGGTAAGGGGCACGGCAAGGGTCGCGGAGAAGGACGCGGAAAGGGGCACGGTCAGGGCCACGGAAAAGGGCATGGCGGCGAGGGTTAGCCGGGGCATTTCTTGCCCCAGTTGATAATCGCGGCGACAAAAACCCCAAGGAGGGAATGCGATGCGCGCGAGAATCTGGCTGGTTATCCTGAGTGTGGCCCTGGCGGCAGCATTTGTGGCAGGCTGCGGAGGCACGCAGCAAAACGCCTCGGGGCAGGTGCGATTGATGCTCACAGACCAAGCAGGCCCTCTGCAGCACGTGCTGGTTACGATCAAAGAGGTGGCCGTCCACTCGCCGGGAGCCGGCTGGCAGACGATCGCAACCAAGGATGTGATTGACAGTTACATCTCCCAGCCCATTGACCTCATCACCCTGCGCAACATCGAGAAGCTGATCGCCGCTCAAACGCTCCCGACAGGCATGTACACCCAGATGCGACTGATTCTGGACGATTCCGCCTCCGTGGTCGTGGGCGGACAGACATACCCGCTCACCGTGCCCAGCGGCGAGCAAACCGGCTTCAAGACAAATCCCTTCACCGTGGCTGCGGGGCAGACCACCTACGTCCTGGTGGACATCGAGAGCGCAAGGATAGTCGCTCCCGGCCAACCCGGCCAGCCCTACATTCTGCCGCCGACGGCCATCACGGCGAAGCTTTACACGGGCCCGTTCGGCTCTCTCGCAGGCACCATAAGCCCGCCCTCTTCGAAGGCCGTGGTCACGGCCTGCTACGCGGGCACTGAGAAACCGGCTGCAAGCACTTCGATTGACCCCGTGACCGGCGCTTTTGCATTGGCGCAGTTGCTGCCCGGCCAGTATTGGGTGGGTGCTGCCGCGGCAGGCTTTCAGCCATTCGACTCGAGGCCAACGCTGTACACGGTGACAGGCGGGGCAACAACTGACGTTCCCGCTATCACGCTTGTGGCTGCGCCCTGAGCCCTCTGAAGGCCGAACCGCATTGTGCGCCCTGCCTTCGCGCGGCGTGCAGGCTACATGTACTGGAGGATTTCCTGCCCCTCGTCGGGCTGGGCTGCTGCGCCCTTTTCACCATCCATCAGCAGGTCCGCCTGACTGCGAAGCTGGCGTGCCCGGCCGGCGGCTCCCACCTTGCAGTAGCAGTAGCACAGCAGGCGCAAACAGGGCTTCTCCAGCCCGTGGAGCCTGGCATACTTCTCCAGTGCTCTGATCGCCTGCTGGTGGCGCCCCGCTCTCACACAGGCAGTTGCCAGCGCCCACAGTGCGTGCGCGTTATCGGGGTCCTGCCTGGCACAAAACTCGTAGTGGGTCAGGGCCTCCGAGCGGCGACCCAGCCCCTCCAGAGCCTCAGCAATCGCAGCGTGCAGTTCGAGGTCTGCGGGATGCCGGCAAAGGGCTTCTTCGAGCAGGCCGATCGCCTCGGCGTATGAGCCGCGCTCTATGCAGGCATTGGCTTCTCGAATCCGTGAACTGGCGCGGTCAGCCCGCTCCGCGACGATCACCTGGCAGCCGATCACGCCGAGGCCAACCGCGAGAACCGCCATCCAAGTTGAGGCCCTCACACTATCACCACCCATATTGGCCTCCCCGGCAGGCTCAGACTCCTGCAGTCGGTGCCTTATTCCATACCGCAGGCAACCTGTGAGAGATAAGGCGCGGCTGCCGTGTCTCAGTGTTGCCCATCCATTGTGGAATAAGGCGCAGGGGGTCCAGGGAGGCGGTCGGGCAGCATCGAATGGCAGACGAGATTCTAAAGGCAAACGACCTCGCTGCCGAGGGCGCAGCGCTGGATGCGCTATGCGTGGCTGCGCGCCAGGTTGCGCTGTACACGGCCACTCATCCTGCGGCCACGGCTGCCCTTGAGGATGCCAGGGAGGCGCTCCGGAAGGTTATCCGTGAGGGCGCGGAGGGTACGCTCGCCGTCTCGCGCGACCAACTGCTATGGGACGGCAAGCCCGCGCCTGTTGCTTCCCTCAGGGCAGCGGAACTCAGGCAGCGCCTGCGCCAGCGTTTCGTCGCGCGCGTGATCTTCCGCCCGGATCTGGAGGCCAAGGACCTTGCCGCCTTTGTGGATCTGCTGAGCAGCGACCCCGAAGACATTGAAAAAGCAGGCGGGGCAAGAAGCACGCTGGAATCGCTCGAGATATCGAACATCGTTGTTGAAGATGTTGACTTCGGCAAATATCTGCGCGAGTCAGAGTTGCAGTGGATCCAGACCATCACCGGAGGAGCCGCGACCTCACTCGCACCTGTCGCCAACCTAGTGGGTGTGTGTATCGCGGCGGCGGGGCTGCCGGCAGGCGAGGAGCGGCGCGTCGCGGAGGCCACAATTGCACGGCCTGCTTTGATTGACTTCGGCCTGCCGTTTCTGTCGGAACCGACCAATGACAACAGCGCCCAGGCGATACAGGAACTCGAAGCGCCGGACATAACCCCCGAGGACTACCTTGCCCTCAGCCTTGCCAACGTGATCCAGCGCAGCGGGGAGATTGCGGCAGCCCAGTCTGCCTCCAGCCTGGCGGAATGGCGGGCGCAAGTCTCATCAGCGCTGCGACTCGTGGACGCCTCTCTGCGGGGCAGGCTATTCCGCGCGCCGGTGACCGCCAAGGATTCAGGCCCGGACTTTCTAGCCGAGGTTGCCAAACAGTTCAGCCCAACGGAAATCGTCAACATTGTGATGGCCTACCCGGGGGCAGTCGTCGCGGAACCATCCCGCCAGCTGGATCTGCTCCTTGGCCGAGTAGCGCACGATGTTGGCAAACGCAACCAGATAGAACCCCTGCTGCGCGATGAACTGGTGCGCGACAGCATGTCGTCAGATAGCTACGAGAACGTCGTCGGGCTGCTGCTCGACAGGGTTTGCGGGCAGCGGCAATCTACTGCGGTGATGATACCGCAGGAATTCAGCGACGCTGAGAACGCTGCCCCCGACATCCAGACACGCGACGAGATGCGCGACCTGGCGGCCACGCTGGAGGCGAAGGAAGTCACGGACTCCAGGCGGACAATGCTCCTCGAACTGCTGGACATGGATCTGCAGCCCTGGGAGTTCCTCGATGTCACGCGCTACCTGCAGCACGAGGCGAATTCGCTCGCCGCAGAGGGCGATGGAGAACGACTGATCGAGGTGATACACGCACTGGAACGCCAGGTTCGGCCCGAAAGCCCACAACCCGAGCTGAAGCGCACAGCAGCCGCACGTGCTCTGCGTGACCTTGGCACGCACGAGGTGGTGCAGTGCCTGACCAAGGCCGTTTCCGACGCATCGCTGGAAGAGAAGCGAGCGGTTATCCGCCTGCTGGGGCAACTGGGCGGCGCCGGCACGGTTGTGCTGGCTGATTTGGCTCGCAGCGCCAGGGAGGAGGAACTGCGACACGATGCACTGGTTGCCCTGGCGGCCATGGGAGCCGAAGGGGACAAGGCTCTGCGGCCGATGCTTGCCGGAGGGGAGCCGGGCTTTGAAGCGGAGGTTATCCAAGTGCTGCTTGGTGCCGGAGGTGACGCGATCCGGCATCTGGACGCGGTGTTCGACCACCCCGACCCCGCGCTGCGGCGGGAACTGGCGCGCGCCCTGACGGACGCGCCCGGCTCGGACGCCGAAGCGATACTCATCCGCGCCGTTCAGGATGACGACCGTAAAGTTCGCATTTCAGCGGTTGAGAGCCTTGGCCTGCGCCGGGCTGCGGGCGCAACTGTCGCGCTCTCGCTTGCAGCCGAAGAAGGAAGCTTGCGCGGAGATGCGCTCGCAGTGCGCATGGCCTCCGTGGCCGCCCTGGGTCGCATTGGCACGCCCGAAGCAGCGGAATGTTTGAGCCGAGTCCTTCGCAAACAGAGCGTGCTGTATCGCGAGAATAACGATGCGCTTCGATGCCTCGCCGCGCGCGCACTGGCCCAAGTCCCGCTACCCCAAGCCCGGGAAGCCCTTGAACTGGGCCTGTCGGAACGCAGGCCTACAGTCCGTGAAGCCTGCCGCAGCGCGCTGCGGGACTGGCAGGCACTGCAGCCGCCGCAGGACGAGCCTAGCCGCCAATCCTCTGCCGTAGCCGTCGCGAACAAGGCGAAAGGAGAGTAGAGTGAGCTCAGCTCTTGGGGTAGCTCCCGGCAGGCGCGCGGACCCGACTCAGCGTTTTGTCGGCGCGCTCGCCAGGGCGATGAGAAACGTCACTTTCTATTCCCCGGATCACCCGCTGGTGGCAGCTTCGATGCCGGAAGCCAGCCAGGCCCTGGAGGCACTGCTGCAGAATGAGCACGAGTTCACGATCAAATTCATTGACGGCGAGGCAGTGGTCAACGATCGGCCGCTGCTCCAGTCCACCGAGGCGCTCGCCAGCCTGATTGGCGCGTGTTCCAGGCGCAACATCGAGAGCCTGACCTTCCGGCAAGGAATCCGCGCGGACGAACTGTCGCAGCTTGTTGGAATCCTGAGCATGGATCCCGGTGAGCTGTCGGCCATGGGCGGACCAGCCGCGGCTCTGGAGCACCAGGCTGCGCGCCACATAGCAGCCGAGCGCGTGCGGGAGATCACGCGTGACAAGCAGGGCGGAGGCGAAGTCGGCGCGGCATCTGGGATCCCACTGAAGCCTCGCGAACTGTACGCCGAGGCGATTGACGTGGTCCGAAACACCTTGGCACAGGCGGGCGCCGGAGCCACTATCGAGCTGGCTGCTGCCAATACCACTGCCACCCGCCTTGTCGAGGCCGTACTGCGCGAATCCTCCACACTGCTGGGGCTCACCTCGGTGAAGGATTACGACGAATATACCTTCACCCATATGCTGCACATAACCCTTCTCTGCCTGGGGCTCGGACTGGCGATCGGCCTCGATCAGCGGCAATTGAAGGAACTGGGGGTCTCGGCACTGCTGCACGACGTCGGCAAGGTCAACGTCCCCCTTGAATACCTGCGCAAGCCGGGCAAACTCACGCCCGCAGAGCTGGCTGCGATTCAGCGCCACCCCGTGGACGGAGCCTTGATCCTTTGCAAGCAGCCGCAGGCTCCCGCCGTGGCTGCCATCGTTGCATTTGAGCATCACATGAGCGCCAATCTGAGCGGCTACCCGAAGGTGAGGCAAGCTCGGGACCTTAACCTGTACAGCATGATGGTCAGCGTGGCCGACGTTTACGATGCCCTCACCTCGCAGCGCCCATACCGGCCTCCGCTGTCGCCCGGGAACGCGCTCAACGTGATGCACGAGATGCCCTACGGTTCCTTCCACCTCAAACTGCTGGCGCGCTTCACTGAGATGCTCGGCAAGTACCCCGCGGGCACGCTGCTGCGCCTGTCAAGCGGCGATCTGGCTGTGGCGTCGCGCCCCAACCCCGCGGATGCTGGCCGCCCGTTCGTGCGCCTGCTCCGCGATGTGGGTGGAAGCAAGGTACTGGACACAAAGGAGACAGACCTCGGCCGCGTGGATCCACAAACGGGTGCCACCTTGCTTTCGATCGCGGAGGTGCTTCAGCCGGAGGCAGGGACGCTGAACCCGGGGGAACTGCTGCGCGACCTGTTGAGTGTCGAGTCTTACTAGCACGCCCGGCAGGCTCACAATACCACGTGAGCCCTCAGCATCTGGAAGCGCTTAGGCCCGATGCCGGGGACTTCCATCAGTTGCTCGATTGAGGTGAAGCCCTTGCCATTGGCCGCCCGCAGCCGCTCGCGATAAGCCACGATTTGCGCAGCATAGGCAGGGCCGATGCCCGGCAGTGCTTGCAGTTCCTGGGCGGAAGCCGAGTTGATCGCTATCTTCCGGTTGGGAGCCAACCGTGGTTTTCCCTCAGCCGGCCCTACCACGCGACGTGCGCTCTGCGGTTGGGGGCTGCCCGGTGCCGGCGCTGGTGCCGGGGATATCGCTTCCGGCGCAGTGGCGGATGGCACAAACAACTTTTCGCCATCCTGCAGCACCTGAGCCAGATTCAGCGCATCCAGCGCCGCGCCGGGCTTCGCGCCGCCGGCTTTCTGGATCGCGTCCCGCACCCTTGCCCCCAAGGGAAGCGTGTAAACCCCTGGGCTGCGCACCTGCCCGGCCACATGGACGACCACTTTCGCCTGTCCGGGCCCGGTGTTCGCCGGGGCTGCGACCAGCAATGGCTCAGGGGGCGGCTGAAGGCCGTGCACGTAAATCAGGGCAGCAGACCCGACGATGATCGCGGCCACTAGAACGACCAGGACTATCTGCTCTCCCCGTGTGAAACCTAGCACCTGTTGCTTCCCCGCCTATCGTGCTATTATCTATTCGCGTGCCGGCGCTGTCAATTCGGCGCACAGCAGCAAAGTGCCTTGATCGGTAGGGCACCTCGGAGGTCTATCCGCAACCGACGCAGAAAGACAGTGCCGGCAGCGGACGTCGGGGCGCCAATGGCTAGCGAAACGGAGCAGGTCGCAAGGATCGCCGAAGCACTGATCGGCAACGTGGGCCGCGTGATCTTCGGCAAACGCGAGGTGATTGAGGAGGCCGTTGTGGCACTCCTGTGCGCCGGGCACGTGCTGTTCGACGATGTGCCCGGGGTGGGAAAGACGATGATGGCGCGCGCGGTGGCCCGATCCATGGGGGGGACGTTCAAGCGAATTCAGTTCACGCCGGATGTTCTTCCCTCCGACGTAACGGGCGTCTCGGTCTTCGATCAAAAAGAGGGCAGTTTTCGCTTCATGCAGGGCCCAGTGTTCGCCAACGTGGTTCTGGCCGACGAGATCAACCGCGCACCCCCAAAGACCCAGGCCAGTTTGCTCGAGTGCATGGAGGAGGGCCAGGTGACAGCCGATGGGCAAAGCCATCAACTGCCCAAGCCCTTCCTAGTGATGGCCACGGAGAATCCAATCGAGTACGAGGGCACCTACCCGCTGCCGGAGGCGCAGTTGGATCGTTTCATGATGCGGCTCCATGTGGGCTATCCCGACCGGGAGTATGAGCGGCAGGCGGTCCTTCAACAGCAGCGCCAGCACCCGATTCACTCACTGGAGGCGGCAGCGGACCCGCGCGCGGTGCTGCAGGGTCAGGCCGCAGTAAGGGAGGTTCGGGTCTCACAGCAGGCCCAGGACTACATCCTCGACATAGTTGCCGCGACGCGCCGCCACCCACAGGTTTACCTGGGTGCCAGCCCCCGGGCCTCAATTGCCCTGTTCCGTGGTTCGCAAGCCTTGGCCGCCATCCACGGGCAGGACTGGGTAGCGCCCGAGCACATTAAACACCTGGCCCCCGGTATCATCGCGCACCGCCTGCTCGTGCGCCCCGAGGCAAGGCTCGCGGGGCTTACGGCGCGCGGGGTGGTGGATGAGATACTTGCGAGCGTAACGGTGGACTAGACTTGCGCGCCGCCCTCCTTGTCGGCAGCGGGGTTATCCTCTGGGTCATCGGCTGGCTCAACGACTCGTACGCCGCCTACATGATGAGCAGTGCCTCGGTGGCGCTGCTGCTGCTATGCTATGCCTGGGCGCGCCTGTCGGCGAGGGGATTTTCATGTCGCGCTCAGACCCCTTCCCATGCCACCGAGGGGCAGCCGGTATCACTGCACTGGCACGCTGACAACAACAGCCGGTTCGCTCGGAGCCTTCTTGTCACTCTCACTGCAGACAACTTGACCACCGAGGAGCCGTTCGCCAGCCAGCGCGTGATAGAGCTGGCGCCCAGGCTTTCGGGGCAAACTCTTACGGAGCAGATCACCTTCCCAGCGCGTGGCAGCTACACCATTCCGCAGGGGCAAGTCTATACCGGCGACCCGCTGGGCGTTTTCTCCGCCGCCAGGCGCTTCGACGGCCCCGGAGAGATGCTGGTCTATCCCGCCGTGGAGCAACTCCCAAGATCCGACTGGCACGGCCTGAGCGAGTTTCGGAGCAGCGAACTGAGAGCCACGCTTGTTCCCACCGACACGGGCGAATACTACGGCATCCGCTCCTACCAATGGGGAGACGATCTCAGAAGGATTCACTGGAAAGCAACTGCGCACACCGGCACGCTCGCGGTCAAGGAGTTCGAGCAACGGTCGTCGCCGTGCCACATCGTGGCAGTCGAACTGGCTCGCTCCGCCCACAGGGGCATCGGCAGTGGATCCAGCCTGGAAGCGGCAGTTAGAGCGGCAGCCAGCATTTCCAGCCACGCGCTGGGGCTGGGCCGCAGCGTGGGCCTGGTGGCGATCGGCTCGCAGCGGCTGGTGGTAGCGCCCGACCGGGGCCACAAGCAATTCATCCATATCATGGAAACGCTGGCCGTGGTGAAGGCAGACGGGGATGCGCCCCTGGCGCAGCAGATAGCGGCGGGCGCCGTCCCCCTGCCGAGCGGCAGCACGATGGTTATCTTGGCCTCCTCGTGCGCGCCGAGTCTCGTTCATGCAGTGTGCTCACTGCGCACCAGGGGGATAAGGGGCGTGGTAATACTGGTGGCGGCACACACTTTCGATGTCAGCCGACGCCCAGAGGAGAGCCAGGAGGAAGCCTCCTTCCAGAGCATGCTGGCGGGGTTGGCGGGCTGCACAACCGCGTATCCACTGCGGCATGGGCAGACCCTTGCCTCGGTGCTCGCAGGAGTCAGGCTGTGGCTCTAGCGGCGGACACGACTGCACAGGAAAGGGCTCCCACGCTGGTCGAGTATGCGACCGCGGGGGCCATGACCCTGGTGGCCATAGTCGCCGCCTCACCAGTTTACATCACGCGCCAGTTCGGTGTCCTGGTGACGGCGCTGGCAGTGGCCGGAGTGCCGGCAAGCATCCTGTGGCGACACATCGGCATCCCACGGCGTCTGCTGAATATCTCGGTCTTCTCGATCGCTACGGCGATGGGCGTGGCAGTCTTTGCCGCGCTTGCGGGCGGCGGGGCTTCCGCAGTCACAGAGGGCGTCAGGCAGATAGTGGCATCAGAGCGCCTGGCGATGATGGTTCTGATCCAGGTGTTCGTTTGGATCGCCGCCTTCCGCTGCTGGACGCTCACCACGGCGCGAGACTCTCCGCTGAGCATAGTCCCGGCGGCCAGCATCCTGATACTTGCGGCAGTGATGATTATGCGCGGGGTCCTGGTTGCGGTCGCGTTCGCGGCCTTTTTCTTGCTGGCCACTCTTTCCGTCGCGCTCTACATGAGCGCGGCACGTGCGACTGGACGTCTTCCCGGTGCCCACGTTGACCCTCAGATGCAGGCTGTCCTGCCCGCGATGCTACTGGGGCTCGGGGCAGTCGCGATTGCAGTCCCGGTTGCCATCTGGCTGGGCAGCCTTGCGGCTCCCCAACGATGGAGGCAAGAGTTCCGCACCGTTGCCACGGTGCGCCTGGCCACGCTGTTGGTATACTGGAGCACGCGGCCCAGCATCGTGCCCGCCACCAATGTGTCTCTGGGAGACACTCCCGCCGTCGGGGAACGCATGCTTTTCCGCATCAAAGCGCGCGCGCTGACGCTGTGGCGAACAGACGCGTTTGCCAGGTACGATGGCAGCACCTGGTATCCGGGGAGTACGAACTCATTCACGGGGCAGAAATTGGCAGGCGGCTGGTGGTCACTGCCTGCCCAGGATCCGGGCCTGAAGGCTGGTGTGTCAGCCAGCCGCATCAGCCAGCAGTTGAACCTGGATTCAATCGTCCAAGGCGTGCTCCCGGCAGCCTTCGAACTCCACCAGGTGCGGTCATTTGACGTCCGGCCCAGAATCAACACTGCCTCGCAGGCGACGCTGAGCAGGGTGAAGGAACCCGGCGCGGTGATACCAATGGTGTCGCTCAGAAAATGGCCGCTTGGGCTCTCCAAGCCCGCGCCCGCAGCGGTTCTCGGCAACGAACGCCGCGCGTATCTGGCATACCGTGGAATAGTGCCGCCGCGCGTGGTCAACCTCGCGCGCGAGATATGCCGCAGGCTGACCGACCCGGTGCAAAAGGTTAAGGCGATTGAGAAATACATATCGGATCACTGCCGCTACAGCCTGCGGGCAAACCCACCACCTCCCGGTCACGAGGCCACCGAATGGTTCCTATTCTCAGCCAAGGAGGGCTGGTGCGATCACTTCGCGAGCGCCGCGGCAGTGCTGTGCCGCTGCGCGGGAGTTCCGGCGCGGCTCGTCACCGGATACTGGTCCGACGAACTGGACGAGGACGGCTGGTGCGTGGTGCGGGAAAAGCATGCTCACGCATGGGCCGAAGCATTCATAGATGGATACGGCTGGCTGGAGGTCAACCCGAGCGCACAGCCGCTGCGAGAGCTAGGTGTCGGAGGCCGGGGGCGGCGGCAGCACAATTGGCTCACGAAGGTAGCCCTGCCGCGAGCGGGCGCTGCGTGGCGGCGCGCGGCAGAGACGAGGTTGTGGCTGTGGGCGATTCTCGCCGCGTGCGCGACGCTGGGCGTCTATTCGGCAGCCCGTAGCATTCGCGGTCGCCCGCCGATCACGCCCCTTCAGTACGATTCTTCACTCGCACAGCAGTTTGCGAGGGAGTGCTACCTGTGGATGAAGCAGTGGTTGGCGGCAAGAGGCCACGCCAAGCAGGCCGGCCAGACGGCTTCTGAGTATGTCGCGTGGCTGCGAGAGCGATTGGGCGAGGCAGCCGATGCGGCAGCCACAATCGTTGCCTATTACCGCGGCACGGCGTACGTCGGCCAGGCCCCTTCGGCAAGCCAGGTTGAGGAGCTCCGCACCGCCGCCCGCGCGCTTGCGCGAAGATCGTGGCATGTGTGGTGGGCCGGAAGAAAGAGGAGGAAGGCGTGAAGGTCTTGCACCTGATCTATGATCTTGAGTTTGAGCACCTGGTAACTGCGATACTGCACCGAGGCATGGTCATCCCCCGCTACACGCGGCTGGAAGGCGTGACCGGCGCCCGCGCCATCCAGGCAGCCATTCGCGGCGATTACGCTCTGGCCCAGAAGAACCGCATGCTGATCGTCATCGCGCCGGAAGCACAGATCGCCCAACTGGTGGCCGAACTGCAGCAACTGCGCGCGCGCCTGAAGCACGGCCTGCGCGGCTACGTGAGCCCCGCCGAGCAAGTAATCTAGGGAGCTTCTTCATTTGGGGCATGAGCGAGGATTGGTCATCGCGCCAGGATGTGGGACAGGCTCCCCGCCTGTCCGCTGCGCCTTCGGCTGTCCATTGCGTCAGAGCCGAGGGCGGCGCGCCGTCGCCATAGCGGCTATGGCGCGTCGGCGGCTGCGCCACGCGTCCGCAGTTTAGCGGACGGCTTTGGCCAGGTCGGCGAACAGGGGCTTCAGCGCGGGATAGAGCGACCGGTAGGTGCGGTAGAAGAGTTCGTAGGTCGCGACGTTGGCGGCAGTGGGCTGCGTTCGGTCCTTGAGCCGGATCGTTTTCTCGCAAGCCTCTTGCACCGTCTTGAATATCCCAGCCCCCACCCCGGCAAGCAGCGCAACCCCGAATGCAGGCCCTTCGTCAACGGTAATAGTGACGAGTTCGGTATTGAACACGTCGGCCTGAATCTGGCGCCACAGGCCGCTCCTCGCCCCACCTCCGGAGGCGCGCACCTGAGTTATCTTCACGCCCATTCCCCTGATTATCTCCAGCGAATCGCGCAGCCCGTATGCCACACCCTCCAGGATCGCGCGCGCCATCTGCGGGCGGCCGCTGCGCAGATTGAGCCCGAAGAAAACCCCTCTCGCATTGGGATCGGGATAGGGTGTCCTCTCGCCCGTGAGATACGGCAGAAATATCAGCCCCTCGCAGCCCGGCTCGACAGTTGCTGCCTGGGCAGTGATCAATTCGTATGGGTCAACCCCCATGCGCTTTGCCAGCGCCACTTCCTCTGAGGCAACGGCATCTCGAAACCACCGCAGCGACCCGCCAGCCGAAAGCATTACGCCCATAACGTGCCATTTGCCCGGCACTGCGTGGCAGAAAGTATGCGTGCGCAACTGCTCATCCATCGCCGGAGAATCGAGGCCCGCGAAAACAACGCCGGAGGTGCCAACCGTAACCGAGATGACCCCGGATACAACTATCCCGTTGCCCACTGCGCCGGCAGCCTGGTCTCCACCGCCGCCGACCACCGGCATGCCCGCCGCCAAGCCAGTGAGAGAACTCGCCTCCTTTGAAATCTTCGCCGATGGAACGGGCGATTCGAAGACCGTGGGCAACCAATCCTCCGGCATCTCGAGCGCGGCGAGCATCTTCTTCGACCACCGCCGCTTGCGAATGTTCAGGAGACTCGTCCCCGACGCATCGGACACCTCGGTCGCAAATTCGCCGGTCAGCAGAAAGCGAATGTAGTCCTTCGGGAGCAGAACCTTGCGCACGCGCGCATAGGCGTCGGACTCATTCTGCCGCAGCCAGACGATTTTCGGAGCCGTGAATCCCGTCAGCACAGGGTTGCACGTTTCAGCGACCACAGTGTCTCGCCCGGCGGTGCGCGTTATCCAGTCGCACTGATCGGCTGTGCGCTGGTCGCACCACAGGATCGCCGGGCGTATCACCTCGTTCTTCGCGTCGAGGAATACCGAGCCGTGCATCTGGCCCGAAAGGCCCATGCCCACTATCTCGCTCGCCTTGATTCCCGGAGCGCTGGCGACATCGCGGATTGCGTTCACTGTCGCCTGCCACCAGTCCGCCGGGTCCTGCTCAGCCCAGCCCGGCCGCGGCGTGTACAATGGATACTCGTGCGTGCTCCTGGCTACAATCTCCCCTTTCTCATTCACGAGCAGGGCCTTGGCCCCGGTGGTCCCGACATCAATTCCGAGCAGATAACCCACGGCAGTCATTCCTCCTTGCGCACCCTGAAGTGGTCCCACCCTTCGCCGAGCGGCATGGTCGTGCCGTCAGGTTTCACTGCGAGGAGCCCCTGCTCCTTTTCGACGATGCTCCCTATCCGCGTGGCCGCGAGGCCGGCTTCGTCATGGAGGATTCGCACCGCTTCCTTCACGCGGTCTGGAGCGACGGTGAATAGCAATTCATGATCCTCTCCGCCGTGGACCGCGAGTTGCAGCGCATCCAGGCCCAGGGCCTGGCACACCTCGCGGCACGATTGGGCAACCGGCACGCTCCCCAGCGAAACGGACACCCCCGCCCCGCTCTCGTCCGCCAGGTGCGCCGCATCTCCCGCCAGGCCATCGCTCAGATCAATCGCGGCGGTTGCAATTCCCGCGCGGGCCAAAGCCCGGCCCGCCGCGAGCCTCGGCTCGGGCAGCCTCTGCGCGCGCACGGCGTCCGGGAAGTCGTCCCCCCTCCCCGCCTCCAGCGCAGCCAGGCCGGCGGCGCTGGCGCCCAGTTCGCCGGTAACCATCAGCACGGCCCCCGGGCGGCAGCCGCTCCTGCGCAGAATTGAGTGCGCCTCGGCATGCCCGGTGAGCGCAACGCTCACGAAGAAGACCGGCGATCGCACGATGTCGCCCCCGACGATGCAAGCCCCGTATTTGCGCGCCGCTTCGTCTAACCCCTCAACCAGCGCGTCAACAAACTCCACCTCTGTGGCAGCGGGAAGCCCGCACGCAACAACCGCGTGGCCCGGCTGGCCACCCATCGCAGCGATGTCGCTCAGGTTGCGCACCATCACCTTCCAGCCGACTTCTCTTGGCGACATCCAGCGGCGGCGAAAATGAACGTCCTCAACCATTGCGTCACAAGTGAGAAGGAGAGCCTGCCCTGCGACGGGGGCGATTACCGCGGCCGCATCATCCCCTGGCCCGATCACAACTCCCGCGTCATGCCCCGTTGCAAGGCGCCGGCGAATGCGCTCAATCAGGCCAAACTCGCCCAGGTCTTCGAGTTTCACCGCTCTTCCGGCACAGCCGAAATCACAGCCACCAACTCAGCCGCGGCACTCTCCATGTCCTGCGCGCGCGACGCCGCTGATATGACCGCTACCGCATCCGCTCCCGCTTGCAGCACGCTCCCCACGTTCTGCGCATTGATCCCGCCAATCGCAACAACGGGGAGCGCGGCGGCTTTCTTTATCACCCGCAATGCTTCGAGCCCCACAGCCGAGCCCGCGTCAGCCTTGGTCGCCGTGGCGAAGACAGGCCCAACGCTGATGTAATCCGCACCGTCTCTCGCCGCCGCTGCCGCCTCTTCGGCACCGGAGACTGACGCGCCGATAATCATGCGCCGGCCAGCGCGGTCGAAGAGTTCTCGCGCCAGCGCGACGGGCATGTCCTCGTCTCCCAGGTGAACCCCGTCGGCCCCGAGAGCGAAGGCAATGTCCGGCCTGTCATTGACGATCAAGATTGCGCCGGCATCGCGGCACAGACGCAGTATCTGTTCGCCTGCTGAGAGAATCTCGCGGGTGCTGCCGCTCTTATCTCGCAACTGGATACAGCCGACGCCCGCCGCCAGCGCCGCCCGCGCTACGTCCACGTGGCTGCGGCCCTGCCACTCCTCGGTGATGACGCAAAGCCGGAAGTCGAGCATCTCGTCTTTCAGGCGACCTTGCGGTCGCGCAGCGCAACGAAAATCGCATGGCAGATTGCCAGGTGCGCGTCCTCAACGTGCTGCATGTTGAACGAGGGCACAACCAGGCAGTGCTGCGCAATGTCCTTCAACTTGCCGCCGTCATAGCCGGCGAGCCCGATACTCACTGCGCGCGCAGCGTTTGCGCGTTCCACCGCCTTCAACACGTTTGCAGATTGCCCGCTCGCGCTGATCGCCAGCAGCACGTCGCCCCGCTGCACGAAGTTTCGCAACTGCTCGGCGAAGATATTCTCGTAGGAAGTATCGTTCGCCCAGGCGGTGATCATGGAGATGTTGTCAGTCAGAGCGAGCGCGCGGTAGCGCGGGCGGCCTTCGCCATAGTTGATGCTCTTCGCCATGTCCACCACCCAGTGCGACGCGGTCGCGGCGCTCCCGCCATTCCCGCAGGCATAGATCGCATTGCCCCTCATATAGGCCTCGAAGATAACCTCTGTTATCTGCACCAACTTCTTATCGTCAATAGATTCCAGCAGCGCGGCGAGGCCCTGCAAGTAAGTCGTCTCCGTAGTCACGCTTGCCTCCGCGAGAAGTATAGCAGCCCTGCTCGGCCCGAAGCAAGCGCAGCCCGCCATTCGGCGGGGTGCGCATCAACTGCTGCCAGTCACCGCACGGCTAGTGCACAGACGAAGGCTCCTTCTCCTCCTCGTACAGGCACTGCGGCCAGACGGTGTGTCTTATCTGCTCCCAGATCGGCCCCGTTACCGCCTTCATGTGCGCGCCATACTTGTCGAGAGTGGGCGCGATGTCGGTGATCACGGTCTCCGCGCCGTCATGGGTGCCATGCGCCCCCGCTTCAGCAACAGCCTCGCGCAGGACCTGCGGGTTGTCAATGATCATGCACGGCATGAGATGATTCTCGCTCCACGGGAAGCGCCTGCGGATCGCCTTGAAGAAAGGCGAATTCAGGCACTCGCTGAGGCTCTTCTCTTTCACGTTGTCCGTCGCGAAGTGGCAGAATACGCAGGGCTCCAACTCCCCCTTGTTGTTCACGTGGGCGTAAAGCCGCCCCGCGGACATGCAGCCGCCGGTAAGCGACCCGTCATTCCAGAAGTCGGCGAGGAAGATCGGCTTCGTTGCCCGCGCCCGCCAGACGCGCTCGCGCACCTTCTGGCGCTGCTCCGGGCTGACCATCAGCGACGTGTCGGGTTCGCGGCCGATTGGTATGTAGATGAAATGCCAGCCGAACAGGCAGCCCTTTTCGACCATCAAGTCAATGAATTCGTCGCTCGAAACGAGATCCCAGTTGCGGCTCGTCACGGTCGCCGAGTACCCGAACAGCGCGCGTCCCTGCTTGAGCCAGTCCATCGCTTGCATAATGCGCGCAAAGGTTCCCTTGCCGCGCCGCCAGTCGGTCTCCTCCTCGAAGCCCTCGATGCTGATCGCCGGCCCGACGTTGCCGCACCGCACCAGCCTCTCCACCACCTCGGGCGTGATCAGCGTGCCATTCGTGTAGATCAGGAAACAGCAGTCGTTGTGCTTCTTGTAGATCTCGAAGAGGTCTTCCCTCACGAAGGGCTCCCCGCCAGTGATCGTGAAGAAATAGACCCCCATCTCCTTGGCCTCGGTGATTACCCGGTCCACGACCTCGAGCGGCAGGTCATCATGCCTGGTGTAGTTGAAGGCATAGCACCCAACGCATCTCAGGTTGCAGCGCATCGTCGGGCTGATCACGATCAAGAACGGAGCGGCGCGTCCCTGCCGCGCGAGTTCTTCGCGTTTTGGGGCGGTCAAGTACGCGGCATTAATGCCCAAGTTCCGCACGATGCGATTGCGGTAATTCGGATGCAGGTCGCGGAACAACTTGCGCGCCAGTTCCAGCGCCGGGGCCTTCTGCTCGAACAGCGCGCGCAGTTGGCGCATCTGCTTCTTATAGACCTCGTACGGCGCAACGCGCTCGAGCAAGTGCGTAAGCCGTATCAGGCTGGCATCAGACGCCCCCGCGAGCACAGGGGTCAGCAGCTTGGCTGCTTGTGCTGCTGTGTAGCCTTTCACACGCCGACTCAGTTCCATCGCTTCTACCTCCCTATCAGCGAGAATTCCTGAAGCCCTGCCAGGCGACTGCTAGACTTCGCGCGCCTTGGCAACAGAGGACGGATGGCTACATCGTGCGCGTTCTTCTGCGAGTAACCTCCCTCTCGCCGGAGTCCCCGAAAATCCGGCCCAGCAATTCCAGCAAAGCCTTCTGTCCGGCCTCGTCAAGAGAACTGAGGCGCGAGGCGCAAGCGGCCTCGTAGCGCTGAACGCGCTCCAAGAGCGGTGAATCACGCGCCGCCAGCAGGCGGGCTGCAATCACCTCCGCGCAGTAGGCCAGCGGCGACCGGCGCTGTGGAATGCTGCGCAGCAGCGTGCGCACCGCTTGGGCGTGCCCCCTGTTTTCCCCTGCGCGCAGCACTTGCAGCACCTTGCGCCGCGCCGCCTCCCATTCCCTTCCGGCCGCCTGCGCGCCCGACGCCAAGACCAGCGCCAGCCTGCCTTGCTCAGTCGGGCCGAAAAGAATTGATGATCTGCCGCTGTTCCCTAGTCGCCTGCGCCGCAGCGCATACCACCGGCCAACCAGGCCCTTGCGCTCCAGCGCCCGCAGCATGTCGTAAGCCGACCACTTGCTCACCCCGAGTTCGGCGGCCAGCGCCGAGTAGTGGATTGCGCGTCGCGCCCCCCGGCACATGGCGGCCAGCTTCTGGAGGAATTCTCGCTGCCGCGCCGTGAGCATGTCGAAAATCCCCAAAAGGCCAAAATACTTGGGCCAAGTATAGGCCACGAGGCCAGATCTGTCAATACCTTTTCTTCTTCTGGCGCCAGGCAGGCAAGCCTTAGAAAGGTTAGATGTAAGAGATGCGGTCGCGGTTTTCGGCGAGCAAGCGCTGGTTGTGCTCGTCGCCGGCTGGCAGGTTGCCGCTCAGGAACACGGGCGGGGTAATTCCCCTCTTCAGCAACAGGCCTATTGCCTCAACGATCACCCCGTGCAGGATCGCGGCGCCCACTGCCCCTGAAACCGGGCCGATCCTCTCCGGCAGCCCCTCCACCGCGAGCACCGCGTCTCCCGCGTCCGCCTCGTTGTCCAGCACGATGTCCGCCACATCGGGGACCTTCTTCCCCGACTCGTGGCGAGAGGGAACCGCGGCACAGTATCGCTTCGAAACGATGGCGATCACCGTGGCCCCGCGCTTTTTCGCTTCCATCCCCATCTCGACCGGCAGTGCATTTCTCCCCGAGGTGGAAAACAGCAGCAGCATATCCCCGGACTTTATCTTGCTCCCCTCCACTACCGGCGCCGCGAGGCCCGGCAAGCGCTCCATCTGCGAGGTGAGCGTGACGGGCCGTTCGTGCAGCAAGGTGCCTGGCGCGAAAATCGGGTTGACGAGCATCAGCCCGCCTGCGCGGTAGAATATCTCCTGCGCCAGCAGCGCCGAATGCCCGCACCCGAAGGCGAAGATGGTGCCGCCCTTCTCTATGCAGTCCGCGATGGCGCGAGCAGCCGCGGCTATTGATTCTGCCTGCTCCGTGCGCGCCCGGCGTATTCTCTCCTCGACAATCGTCATATACCTTTCGAAAAGCATCCCCAACTCCTCTCCCACGGTAGGGGCACGGCATGCCGTGCCCCTACAAGCCGGTTTCCTCGTAGTGCTTGCGCTGCTGCTCGTTGAACGCCTCGCCATCCGGCATGTTGATCGAGCGATAGATGCTGGGCTTCAGGCCCCTCCCTCTCAGGCGCTTCACCAGCTCCGCGGTTACCGCCCAGAGTATGTAGCAACCCGCAATGCCGGAGGTGGGCGCCACTCTCGTCTCGATGCCCTCGATCTCGAGCGCCGCGTCGCCCGGAATGCCGCAGTTGTCAATCACGACGTCCGCGACCTCGATGACCTTCTTCCCGCTCGGATGACGCGCCTCGGAGAACCGCGCGTAAGGAAGCGACGCTATCGTAATCACCTTCACTCCGCGCTCTTTCGCCCGCAGCGCGAGTTCGACCGTGAAGGCGCTCCTGCCGGTCACGGACATCAACAGCAGGCAGTCGCCCGCGAACATGTTGCTCCGCTCGACCGCAATCCGCGCGTTCTCGGCGCCGTAGTCCTTTGGCGAGCGCTTACCAGCATGCTTTGGCGGGCAGGGGCTGCTCACATTCACCGAGCACGAGAGCGGGTGGATCGCAAAAAGGCCCCCTGCCCTGCCCAGCGGCTCCCCGGGGCAGTGGCCATTGTCGTAGAAGTGAAGCGCGCCGCCGCTGGCCATCGTCTCAGCGATCATCCCGGCGGCGGCGGCAATGCTCTCAGCCTGCGTTTCTCGGACCTGTTGCAGAACTTCGTCACATGCCTCGAACCATGCTTGCGCTGACACTCTCTCCTCCCTTCTCCAGTTCTGAGCCGGGCCAGCCTTCGAGCCCCGCCCGGCGAATCTCGCGCCTCAGGCGAACGCGCGAAGCAACGCCTGCAGGCACCCCTGCTTCGCGCAGCGCAATCAACAGCGCCCCGCACACGGGCTGCAGCTTTGCGGCCCACACCCTTGCGCCCGGCGCCCTCTTCTGCACCGTGGCGCGCATCGGGCCCAAAACCAGTTCGCCGGCCCTCGTCACTCCGCCCGAGACCGCGACATCAAACATTTCATCCTGCATCCCCGCTCGCCTTATCGCGGCCGCGGCGCAGAGCCCCAACTCCCTGCCCGCGTGGGCAAGGAGCGTCCGCGCTACGGGATCGCCCTCGCGCGCCCGGCGTTGAACCCGGTAGAAAAGGGCGCCAATCCGGTGCCTCGCGACCCCTGTCTGGTAGAAAAGGGGCACCAGCTCGCGCACGTGATTCAAGCGGAAATACGCGACCACCTCGTCAACCAGCCCCGTCGCCCGCCCCCTTCCGTCCTGCGCGCGAATCGCGGCGGCGATGGCTTTCATCGCAATGTCCACCGCCCCGCCCTCATCCCCGAGTGGGGTTCCCCATCCGCCGCTTGAATAGGCTTCACCTTTCCGATTCACGGCGCAGGCCACCGAGCCCGTCCCCGCGATGACAACCACACCATATCGCGAGCGCAGATTTGCCACCCGCACGACTTCGGCTTCACCCGCTCCCACCGCGCGCCCGAAAGGCACCAGCTGCCGCACCGCTTCTTCCCAATCCGCGGCGCCGTGCGAGACGCACACCGCATCAATCCGCTCCGGCCTCGACGCGCAGGACGAAAGCGCGGAAGCGACTGCGTCAACCACTGATTGCCGAGCGACAGCGGGGGTCACGAAGTTCACGTTCGTGGGGCCGCCCAGGCCGTGGCCCACAATGCGCGGGTTTTCGTCAGCGATCAGGCAGGCGGTCTTGCTCCCGCCTCCCTCCAGTGCCATCACGTAGCGCATCGCGATCAACCAGCACGGAAAACGAACTCGCCCCCCGCCATCGCGGCGAAAACTGTGAGGTCCTCATTCAAAACAGCCAGGTCCGCATCAGCGCGCGGCGCAATGACGCCCTTCCTTCCCTCGAAGCCGATGATGCGCGCGGGGTTCGCCGCGGCGTAGCGCAGCACTTCATTCAGCGGCCAGCCAAGCATCAGCGCGAGATTGCGCACCGCCTGGTCCATCGTCAACACGCTGCCCGCCAGCACCGCATTCGCCAGGTCGTCCCGGCTGCCCGACAGCAGCATCGCGCCGCGCTCCAATCTAACCTTCTGGCCTGCAAGGGCGTATTCCCCATCGGGCAACCCGGCGGCCCCCACCGCATCGGTAATCAGGATCAGGTTGCGCGGGCCTTTCATTTTCCTTGCCACCGCAAGCGCGGTGGGGTGCGCGTGCAGCAGGTCCGCGATAATGCTCGCGGCCACGCGCTCTTCAGTCCACACCCCTGCGATGATCCCGGGGTCGCGATGGAGGAACGGGCGCATCGCGCTGTAAAGATGAGTGGCAAGCCGAATCCCCGCTTCCACTCCCGCGCGGAATTCCTCGAGCGTGGCGTCAGTATGCGCGGCAGAACAGACGACTCCACGCTGTGAGAAGAACCTGATCGACTCCAGTGCGCCCGGGACCTCGGGCGCGATGCTGATGATTTTCAGGGCGCCGTCTGCCGCCCGCAGCAGGGCCTCGCAGTCCGCCAGCGTTGGTTCAACGATAGAACCCGGCGGCTGCGCCCCGGCCCTCCTCGGATTGAAGAAAGGGCCCTCAACATGAATCCCCAGGATGCGTGCGCCGCCGACCTGCCGCTGCATCGCGGCGCGGATCGAGGCGACCCTTTCGGCGAGCTCCTTCACCGGGGCAGTTACGGGCGTGGGCAGGAAGGCTGTGACACCGAAACGCGGCATCACTTCTGCCAGCCCCAGCGCAGCCTCGCCCGCATCTCCCTGCATCACATCGTGCCCCAGCGACCCGATAATCTGAATATCAATGAACCCCGGCACGATGCTTCTGTCGCCGAAGTCCACAATCTCTGCCGCGCCCGGCGCGCCGACGTGCGGCCCCACCGCAACGATCTTGCCGCCCTCGATCAAGGCCGCGCCGTGCAGCACCACCTCGTCAGGAGTGTATATTCTCCTGGCCTTCAACACTTTCATGGCTCGCGTTCTCTTCGCCGCAAGTCGGCTCGCGTCCTGCCCAGGTTGACAGGCGCTAGCCGATCGGATAACATACGCATTCGCAGTTCGCTGGAGGACGCTCGTGGGGCTCATTCATCGCGCCAGTTCGCAGGAAGGGTTCATCTCGATCGTTGACCGCGGCCGCGACGGGCTTGAGTATCTGCGCTTCGGCCTGCTGCGGCTGCGCTCGGGAACCTGGGCCGGCGGCACGGCGAGCGACGAGGAGGCGGCGATCGTTGTGCTGTCCGGCAAGTGCAGTTTGCGCTCCGGCAGCAAGCATTGGAGGAACCTCGGCAGCCGCCCCGACGTCTTCTCCGGCAAAGCGACCGCCGTTTACGTCCCGGCGCAGTGCGAGTTCGAGATCGCTGCCACCCAGGCGGCCGAGGTCGCGCTCTGCTGGAGCGCACATTGCCCCGGCCCTGGCGAGATCGCGGTGGTGGCGCCAGATGATGTCAAAGCCCGCAGCGTCGGCAGCCCGCCCTGGCAGCGCAGCGTCCAGGACATCATCGCCGCTAATGTCGCGGCCAAGCGCCTGCTCGTCGGAGAGACTTTCAACGAGCCCGGCAACTGGTCGAGCTACCCGCCCCATAAGCACGACACCGAGGCAATGCCCGACGAGGTTAAACAGGAGGAAATCTACTATTTCCGCATCAACCCTGCCCAGGGGTTCGGTTTCCAGCGCATCTACGCCAGCGACGGATCGCTCGACGAGGCTTATGTCGTTCATGACGGAGACACTATCGTCATCCCGCGCGGCTATCACCCGGTCGCGGCCGCGCCCGGCTATTCTGTTTACTATCTCTGGATGATCGCGGGCACGCAGCGCATCATGCGCCCCCGCGACGACCCGGCGCACGCCTGGGTCAAGCAACTCGAACGAAAGGAGCCCAAGTAATGCGCGACCCATTGAATGCTTACTGCCACATTGGCATCGTGTACCCCATGATCTTTCCGGAGGTGACGAAGGGAGAGGGGCCGATCCTCGAAACCATGGAGAAAATCCTCTCCGATGACTACTTCACCGCGATCGAAGTGACCTGGATCAACGACCCCAAGGTGAGAAAGGGCGCCGCCGCAATGCTGGCGGCGGCGCACGTGGACGTGATCTTCGCGGGGCAGCCGCCGCTGTTGACACAGAAACTGAGCCTCAACGATCCCGACGGGGCGGGCCGAAAGCGCGCCATTGACCAGTGCAAGCGCTCCGCGGACCAGGCCTACGAACTGGGGGCCCGCATCCTCGCCGTCCTCAGTGGGCCTGACCCAGGCGAGGCAGCACGCGACAGCCAGAAAGCCCTGCTCGCTGACTCCCTCAAGCAGATCTGCACCTACGCGCAGGAGCAGGGAAAGGACTACCCGCTCGCGATTGCGCTCGAATCGTTCGACCGGGAATACGACAAGCGGTCGCTCATCGGTCCAACAAAAGAAGCCGCGCAAATAGCCGAAGAAGTCAAGAAAGAGTTCTCCAACTTCGGCCTCCTGATTGATCTCAGTCACCAGCCGCTGGTGGGCGAATCGGTGCACGCGATGGTGATTGATTCCATTGACCACCTGATCCAGGTCCACATCGGGAACTGCGTGATGCGGGAAAAATCGCACCCCTCCTACGGCGACCAGCACCCGCCCTTCGGCATCCCGGGAGGAGAGAACGATGTCGAGCAGGTCAAGCGCTTCCTCGAGGCGCTGATCTACGCGGGGTATTTCAAGAAGAATACGCCCACCTCGATGCCGGTTGTCTCATTCGAGGTCAAGCCGCGGCCGGGCGAGCCCGCAAGCGTCGTGATCGCCAATGCCAAGCGCACCCTGAACGAGGCATGGGCAAAGATATAGTAGGGGCGGCCGCCCGCCATCCCCGCCCGCAGGGCAGGGATTAGCCTCCCGCCCCGCGAACCATGCACGGCGACTCGCGTCGAGGTGAACCCGCAATTGTACCGCCCGCGTGTGTTTGCGACAAGAATAATCCCCGAAGAGGGATTGGGCCTCGTTCGCGCGGCTGCCAACCTCGAAGTGTGGCAGCATCCGCTGCCCCCTCCCAAGGACGAGATCATAAAAGCCGTTCGCGATTGCGACGGCCTGCTCTCTCTGCTCACCGACCGCATAGATGCCAAGGTCATGGACTCCGCCGGGCGCCTGCGCGTCATCAGCAACTACGCCGTGGGATTCGACAACATTGACGTCCCAGCCGCCACCGAGCGCGGAATCCTCGTCTGCAACACACCCGGCGTGTTGACCGAAGCCACTGCCGATCTCGCCTGGGCTTTGCTGATGGCCTCCGCCAGGCATATCGTCCGCGCTCACGAGTACGTGCGCGATGGAAAGTGGCAGACATGGGAGCCGATGCTGTTCCTCGGCTACGACATTCTCGGCGCCACCCTCGGCCTCGTCGGCCTGGGCCGCATTGGCAAGGCGATGGCCCAGCGGGCCAGGGGCTTCGCAATGCACGTGCTGTACTTCGATCCCATCCGCGACCCCTCAGCCGAAAGGGAACTGGGCGTGCATTTCGCCGACCTCGAAACCCTGCTGCGCGAATCCGACTTCGTCAGCCTCCACTGCCCGCTCACGCCGGAAACCAGGCATCTGATAAACGCCGACCGGCTCGCCATGATGAAGCCCACCGCCATCCTGATCAACGCCGCCCGCGGCCCCATCGTTCAAGAGGCCGCCCTCATCGAAGCGTTGAGAAGCCGCACCATCGCCGGCGCGGGCCTCGATGTCACCGAGGTAGAGCCGCTCAGCCCGCACAGCCCTCTCTTGCAACTCGATAACGTGACCATCGTGCCTCACATCGGCAGCGGCACTTTCACCGCCCGAAGAAGGATGGCCGTCATCGCGGCCCAGAACCTCGTCGCCGCACTCAAGGGCGACCGCCCCAAATTCCTCGTCAACCCGCAGGTGCTCGACACCGAGGCCTGGAAGAGAAAAATGGAGGTGTAGAACGTGGGCAAGTACGAGATCGGTACCTATGAGTTCAGATTGCAGGACTTCTTCCCGATGAGCGTATTCGACCGGATAACCGAGGTGCGCGTGCGCCAGCCTCACGTTGTCGAACAGGAGGCGCGCATGCGGAGGCGCCGCCGGGAACTGACCACCGACGGCAAACTCACAATCCTCGCCGCCGATCACCCGGGGCGCATGGTCACCTCCAGCGGCGACGACCCGATAGCGATGGCAGACAGGCAGCAATACCTGGGCAGGGTCCTGCGCGTCATCTCGAGCCCCAGCGTTGATGGCCTGATGGGCACCACCGACATCATCGAGGACGTTCTGATCGTGAACCACCTGATGAAAGAGGCAGGCGGCCCTTCCTTCCTCGACAACCGCATCCTGATCGGCTCGATGAACCGCTCGGGCTTGGCAGGCTCCTGCTGGGAGATGGACGACCGGTTCACGTGCTTCACCCCCGAGAGCATCTCGGCTCTCAACATGGACGCCGCAAAACTCATGTTCCGCCTGTGCCTCGACGACCCCGCGAGCAACGACACTCTCGACGCAACAGCGAACGCAATCATGGGCTGCAACAACCTCGGCATCCCGGTGTTCGTCGAATGCCTGCCAGTGGAGAAAGTGGAAGGAAAATACAAGGTCAAGCGCACTTATGCGGAGCTCATGAAGGTGATCGGCGTCGCCTGCGCACTGGGCGATTCGTCGCGCTACATGTGGCTCAAGATCCCTTACTGCAATGGCTACGAGAATGTCGCGCGCGCAACCACCCTGCCGATGCTGATGCTCGGCGGCGAGTCCCGCGGCGACCCGACGGGCACGATTGAGGAATTCGCGAAGGGCATCAAGGCAGGGGGCACGATTCGCGGCGCGCTCGTCGGGCGCAATGTCACCTTCCCGGGCAACGACGACCCGCTCGCAGTCGCGCTCGCGATTAACGGCATCGTGCACGAGGCGCTCTCGGCCGGCCAGGCCGTTGACCGGCTGATGGCAAGCCGCGACCAGAACAGCGATGCGCTTACCAAGTGGCTCGCGTGAACTCACAATGTGCCACAGCCGCCCTCGGCTGTGCTCCTTGCGCGCGTAGGGGAGCAGCGGTGCTGCTCCCCAAAGAGCGGGCGGAGCAACGCTCCGCCCCTACATCCCCTTTCCTATCTGGCTTATAGCACGAGGTGATGAGCATGGCAGTGCTGCGCGGAAAGGCGATCGTCGGTCAGTCGGGGGGCCCAACTGCCGTCATCAACGCGAGCCTCGTCGGCGTCGCGGAAGAGGTTCGCAGCCATGCAGAAATCGAGGCGCTCTACGGTACGGTTCACGGCGTGATGGGCCTGCTCTCGGAAGACCTGGTTGACTTGACCGCCGAGAAACCCGAGGCACTCGCCCTCATCAAACGCACTCCTTCCGCGGCCCTTGGCTCGTGCAGGCATAAACTCAAAGAGGCGGACTACGAGAAGATCCTGAAAGTGCTTCAGGCGCACAAAATACGATACTTATTCTACATCGGCGGAAACGACTCGGCCGATAGCTCCCACCGCATCGAGGCGCTGGCCAAGCAATCCGGATACGAGATGCGCGTGGTCGGCATTCCGAAGACCGTTGACAATGACCTCGGCTTCACAGACCACTGCCCTGGCTACGGCAGTGTTGCTCGCTTCAACGCGATTGCCACCAGGGACGCGGGACGCGACACCGAGGCCATCGGCGTCGTGGATAACGTCAAAATCATCGAGACCATGGGCCGCAACACCGGATGGATTACCGCCAGCACCGCGCTGGCAAGGGAAGCGCAGGACGACGCGCCCCACCTGATCTACCTCCCGGAGCGCCCGCTGGTCATCGCAAAGTTCCTGGCCGACGTCAAGAAGGTCTTCGACAGGCTCGGCTACTGCGTGGTTACCGTCTGCGAGGGACTCAAGGATGAAAAGGGCGAGACCCTGGTCGCCAGCCAGCGCACCGTTGACACCGACGCATTCGGCCACAAGCAACTCGGCGGCGTCGCCGATTTTCTGTGCGATCAGATCGCGACGAACCTCAAGATCAAGGCGCGCTTCGATAAGCCGGGCACGATCCAGCGCATGTCCATGCTGGCCATCTCCGAGGTTGATCTGGCGGAAGCCTACATGGTCGGCCAGGCCGCGGTGCGCGCCGCTTGCGAGGGGATCACGGGGCAGATGGTGACGCTGGTGCGCGCGCCAGGCGCAGCATACAAGTGCGCCACCGGCCTGGCCCCGCTCGAGCAGGTGGCGAACGCCGAGAAGCCTGTGCCTGACGAGTTCATCAGCGAGGAGGTCAACTGGGTTACGCAGGCCTACCTCGACTATGCGCGCCCGCTGATCGGCGGCCCCCTCCCACCCTACGGCCGCCTCCACGCCCCAAAGGCCCCCAAGAGGCTCTGAACACTGTAGTCGCAGGCTTCAGCCTGCGAATCGTGTCGGGGCGCACTACCGTGCGCCCCGACATCACACCCTCCGCGGCGGTCCGCAATCACACCCTCCCCACTTGTGGGGGAGGGCTGGGTGGGGGGTGGCACAGGTCCCTCCGGGATGCCGTTGGCACCCAACGGGATGCCAGAGGCATTTCCAACCTGTGCGCCAGCCTAGTACAGAAACCACGACGTATGTATCCGCATTACCCGGAGGCGGTTCAGGCGGCCGACGTCCTTGCCACCGGCGCAGTATGACAGCACCGTCGAGTCGCCGGCAAACGTGCAAGATGTGTAGCAGAACCACCCGTCCGGGTCATCCTCCAGGATCTTTCGGCCTATCCAAGTCTTGCCCTCATCGCGAGAGATTGCGGCGGCAAGCGGAGTCCGCTTCTGGCCCAGGTGGGAATACGGGGGCGAGTGGTCGTTCCAGATCATGAGCAACTCGCCGCTGCCCGGGATGCGGCGAAGGGTGGCCGGTGAGCAGGGCGATGCGATGTTGCTTGGCTCTGCCGGCGACCAGGTGTTGCCTCCATCTTCGGAATGTGAGCGGTATTGGACCCCGAGGTCCGTCCGGCAAAGCATGAGCAGCCTGCCCGATGTCAGTTCGATCACCCCGGGCTCCTGAAGGCCGGACGCGGAGCCAGGGGGCGGCTCAAGGACGGTCTTGCTGCGATGCCAGGTCTTGCCCATGTCGTCGGAAAGGAAGCACATCGCGCGCCCCGGCTCAATCCGCTCGCCCTCGCTCGGCCATTCGTGCAATGCCGCGGGAACAACGAGCCGCCCGGAAGACGACTGCACCACGCGCGCGTTATTCACGACATGGTAGCCCGGTTCGGGCGTGGCGCAGATCGGCTCTGACCAGGACTTCGCCTCGTCGCGCGATGTTCGCATGAAGAGGCGACAGTCGCGAGTTGAATTTTTCATCAGGTAGAAGATTGCCAGGTGGCCTGAAGCCAGGCGCAGCAATGATACCGACATCGAGTTCATCTCGCCTTCGCGCGGCAGCAGCACCTGGTCTTTGCCCCAGGTGCGGCCCTCGTCGGAAGAAGAACGGGCTGCGATGTGCGCAGCGGAATTGTCGCCAGAGCCGCCCGTGAAACGGCTGTAAGCCAGCAGCAAGCGCCCATCTCGCAGCGCGATGACATCGCCCTCGGAATTGCGCAGGCTCTCCTGCGTGGGATTGATAGAGAGGACTTCTCTCACCCGGTCGTCGCGGTCGGTGGTCATTTCACCCTGCCTTGTTGATTTGGTTCGCGGTGCAGGAGCGGGCCCCCTGCACCGTCAGCCGGTAGGGGCGGGTTTCAAACCCGCCCCTACAAGACGCTCCTCGCGCAAGGAGAGCGCGGGACGCTGGCCGAATCATCATCCCGCTGCGCCCGGAGGATGAAGATGAGCAAACCATTTCGCGCGCTAGCGATGTGCGCGCTCCTTGCAGTCCCCGCCGCGTGCTCACAGAGCACTTATCGAGAAAGGACAGCGCAAGTGAAGAAGACCGGTGGGGCCCCACCTCAGCAGGGCCCGAAGGTGCTCAACAACCTGGTCACCGAATTGCTGAACGTGAGCGACCAGCGCCCCAGTTACGGGTTCGTGAATCCGCGCGAGGGCTGGGTTTTCATTGCGAGCACCGCCGATATCAAGGGATCGGACAAGATCGCGTTCATCATTGACGGCAAGCCGAAAGAGATCGCCCCGATAATTCACGAGAGCGCGAACGGCAAGACGGTCGAGGCGATGCGGTTCCTGCCGGCCGGCGAACACCGATTAACCCTCTCGCGCGAGGGCAAGGCGAAACTCGAACGGCTGATCGTCAGGGCGGTGCCCGAGACCATCTACTGCCAGTTCCAGGCGAATCCGCACGTGAGCGAATACGGCCCCTACGACTGGGACTTCCTGCAGAAGCACGTGCTGCACAGCGCCAACACGATCGTCGGCGGCAGCGGCCCTGAACTGAGGCCGTACATAGAGGACTGGAAGAAGCAGGGCGGCAGGTGGATCGTCGCTTGCGGAGTCCCCGGCCTGGCTGGCGAAGCATCCGTCACTGCGGAGGAAGCCTACCAGTATTGGTCGCAGAATGCCGGCTACCAGGATCCGCTGTTCGATGGCGTCATCGCGGACGAGTTCGTGGGCTCCCCCAAGCAGAAATATGCCGCGTGGAGGGAGGCGCTGCTGAGGCTTTCGCGCAACGCGCAGTTCAAGGGCAAGACGTTCTATGCGTGGTGCATTCCACTGTATGGCGCCGAACCGCGCAGGCAGTTTGCGGAGACGCTGATGGCAACAGGCGGCGTGCTCGCCAGGGAATGCTACCTCAGGGAGTACGCAACATTGGACGAGGCGGCGGAGAACCTCGACGAGGAGTTCAGCAGCGACATGCTCATCTCGCGCAAGGTATTTCCGGGGTCCGAGAAGCGCACCGTCGTCGTCCTGGGCTACATGTCCGCGCCGCCGGAAAGCCTGAACACCAATCCCGGCGTGAACTACAAAGTATGGATGGACATGCAGTTCAACGCGATAGCCAACCATCCCGCATTCGAGGGCCTGTACGGGGTCATGGAGTACTTGTCCTCATATGCCGATGAGGAGATCGTGCGTTGGACCGGCAGGCTTTACCGCCACTACTGCATCGAGGGCAGAAAGGATGTGCTCTCAAAAGACCCCTATATGCTGCGGCACGTACAAAATCCCGACTTCGACGACGGAACGAACGGTTGGACCCTTGCGCCCGGCGGGGAAGAGACCATCGCGACCAAGAACATGGAGGGCTTCTCATGGCTCGAAGGCAGGTACCCGCCCACGCGCCAGGGCGACAACTTCCTGTGGATGAAAAGGAGTGCGGCGAAGCCGAACGCAGTCTCGCAGCAGATCAAGGGACTCACGCCAGGAAGATTTTACTCCGTCAAAATGTACACGGCCGATTACCAGGACCTCGCCCAGGGCAAATCTGTTCGGCAGAAGCACGCGGTCTCGATCAAAGTCGAGGGCGTGGACATCGTGCCCCAGAAATCCTTCCAACATGTCTTTGCAAACTGCTACAGCCATCATCACGGCCCATTCGATGACAAGCACAAGGCCTGGATGAACTACCATCAAAAGGTGTTCCGGGCCAAGGGCAGGAGCGCGCGCCTCACGATAACCGACTGGGCGAGCGACGCCGACCCGGGCGGGCCGCCAGGCCAGGAGTTGATGTTCAACTTCATCGAGGTGCAGCCGTATCTGCCCGATTGAGTGACCGGGGCAGGAGGCAAGCTCCTGCCCTACGGTTCGCCGCGCGAGAAGATGCGGCCCGCGGCGGTTCTCGCAGCGGATAGAGCGGTGGCTGCGAGCGATTTGCACCGAGTCAACGTCTCGTCGAGCGCCGCAACCACTTCGTCGAGTTGCCCCGTCGTGATGATCAGCGGCGGCTGAAGGCGGATCACGTTGGGATTGTTCAGCGTGTAGGCAGTTAGGATGTTGTGCCTGGTCAACAACTCGGCGGCGATCATGCTTGCGAGGTACTCGCGCGCCAGGCCGCGGAAGATTGCCCCCACGCCGCCTGGTTGAGCAAACTCAAGCCCGATCATCAGCCCCCTGCCGCGCACCTCTGCAATCAGGGCATGTTTCTCCGCCAGGGCCTCGAGTTTGGGCAGAAGATATGCTCCCTTTCTCTCGGCCTGAGCGGGCAGGTCTTCCTCCACGATGGCATTGACCGCAGCTATCGCGGCCGCGCAGGCCCATGGATTCCCGCTGAAGGTGGATGTGTGCAAAAGCGCGCGCGACAGGCTGCCATAGGCCGCCTGATACGCCGAATCGGTTGCAACGTAAGCCCCGATGGGGATAATGCCACCGCCCAGGGTTTTGGCCAGGCAGATGATGTCGGGGGTGACGTTCTCGTGTTGGCAGGCGAACATCTTGCCGGTTCTGCCGAAGCCTGTCTGGACCTCGTCAACGATCAGCAGAGCCCGGTGGCGCTGGCAGAGAGAGCGCGCCTCGCTCAGGTAGCCCTCCGGTGGAACGACGACGCCGCCCTCCCCCTGGATCGGCTCGACGATGAAGGCTGCGACGTCGTTCTTCTTCAGTTTGGAGGCAAGTGCGCCGGCATCTCCGAACGGTACGGACTCGCAGCCCGGCAGAAGAGGCTCGAAAGGCTTCCGGTATTTGTCCCGCCCGGTCACAGATAGCGCGCCAAAAGTCTTGCCGTGGAAGGAATTATCGCAGTAGATGATCTTCTGCCTGCCCGTCGCCGCGCGGGCCATCTTCAGGGCGCCCTCGATCGCCTCGGCGCCGCTGTTGCAAAGAAAAGTGCGGGTCAACCCCTCGGGCAGCACCTGGACCAGGTTGTGCGCCAATGCTGCCGGAAGCGCGCCCAGAGAGGCCGGAATCAAGGAAGGCAACTTGGGCTCGGCCATCAGCCTCATCGCCTCGAGAACCCTCGGGTGATTGTGCCCCAGGTTCAGCGCTCCGTAACCGCTCAACAGGTCGAGGTACCGGACGCCCTTCTCATCCCATATCTCTGCGCCGCTGGCGCGGGCGAAGCGGCGGTCGTAATCGAGCAGGGCCATCTCCTTTGCAAGCGGCTGGTTGAGGTAGCGCTCGTGAAGTTCCCGCACCTCCGCTCTGCTGAGTGACAGCGCCTCTTCAAGCGAGAAGAACCCCTTGTCTTTCACCGTCCAGCCTCTCCTTTGGCCGCTGTTTCCTGCTGCCCTTGGTGGCGATGCGCAGTCTCCTTCCTCCCCCTTGATGGGGGAGGACGAAAGGTGGGGGTGAGATGTGGTAGCAGGGGTCGCCAACCTGCGCCCTGCGCAGGACGAGATCCTGTGCCACCATTACCCCCCACCCCAGCCCTCCCCCACGATGGGGGGAGGGGGACTGTCGCAACGGCCAGGCAACAGGAAAATGCTGGAGTAATCACTTTACCAATCCCGCTTCAAGACTGACGAGGGCATCAGGCCGGTATAGAGCGCGCGCCCAACGATGCAGGCCTCCGCACCCAATGCGGCCAGGGCCGGCAGGTCTTCTGGGCGCGACACGCCTCCCGAGATTACGACAGGAACCTTGACTGACCCAATCAGAACCCTTGCGGCCTCCAGGTTCGGCCCGGTCTCGGTTCCATCGCGCAGGATATCGGTGAACACGATGCGGCGCGCCCCGGCGCGCTCCAGTTCCAGCGCGAGTTCCGTCGCGGGGCGCTCGGTCTGCTTCGTCCAGCCCTGAACCGCCACCTTCCCCTCCCTCGCATCAATCCCCGCAGCCACGCGTTCGCCGAAGGCGGCGAAGATGCGCGACGCTTTCTCGATGTCGAGCGCCGCCGTGGTCCCGATGATTCCCCTGGCAATGCCGAGCGCCAGCGCCTCATTCACCGCGGCCTCGTCTCGCAGGCCGCCTCCGAGTTGGAGAGGGATGCTGACTGCCTGGCATATCGAGCGAATCACCTCGGCGTGCGCGATCTTGCCGGAGCGCGCGGCATCGAGGTCAACAACGTGCAGAAAGCGAGCGCCTGCTTGCTCCCAGTGGCGCGCCATCTCGACGGGGTCTTCCGAGAACACCGTCTCGCGCCCGAATTCGCCCCGATAAAGGCGCACGCAGCGGCCGCCCCGCAAATCAATAGCCGGGATCACGAGCACCTGGACACGCTCCTGGGCTGGCGCCGGACGGGTAAACCATCTCCGCGAAGTTGCGCAGCATTTGAAGGCCCACCCTGTGGCTCTTCTCGGGGTGGAACTGGCTCGCGAACAGGCGGCCCCTGCTGATTGCGCACACGAATTCGATCCCATATGCGCATGTCGCTGCGATCAGGCTGGGGTCCTCCGGAACCGGAAAGTAGGTGTGCTCGAAATGCACCATCGCCCCCTCTGGCACATTGGCGAGCATGGGCTGCTGCCCGCGGATCTTTATCGAGTTCCATCCCATGTGGGGCACCTTGAGCATCGGCTTGGGCGCAGGGGCGGGCTTGGGCAGCATTTGCGGCGGCGCTTCCCACAATGGATCCCAGGCCGGGGCGGGACCCCGCCGCACGGCCGGGCGCGCCGCTTCTGGCGACGGCTCCGCAGGCTGTGGCCGCTCGAACATCGGGCCGGAGAAACGAATGACCTTCCCAGGGAAGATCCCAAGCCCCTTCACCGGGCCGAACTCTTCACTCTCGGAGAACAGCAGCTGCAGGCCGAGACAGATACCAAGGAAGGGCTTGCCATGCTCGATGACCATGCGCAAGGCGGCGTCGAGGCGCTTGGCTTTCAGGTTTTCCATCGCCTCGCCAAAGGCCCCTACCCCGGGCAGCACGACCCCGTCAGCGTCGAGGACAGCATCGGGCACGCTCACAACCATCGCGGGAAAGCCCAGGTGGTGGAACGCCTTCTCGACTGAGCGCAAGTTGCCCATGCCGTAGTCAACGATCGCAATCACCGCTGGGTACCCTCCATGCTCCACAGGCCAGTGCGCAGCGAAAACGTGACCTCGTCCTCAGGCCCCAGCAAGCCCTTGCGCGCCGCCGCGGCCAACGGATCTTCTGACACAAGCCGCCTCAGGTAGCCCTGCAGGTCGCCGTACAGCGCAGAAAGGATGTCCCGCTGCGCTGGCCTGAGGTCGCCCCAGAATAACCGTTCGCCGCGGCCCAGGCGTGAAAGCTGTCTGGCATCCAGGGCGGACAGCAGGCGCCCTGCCGCGAGCCGCTCTCTTTCAGGGTAAAGGAGAAACCCCTCATCCTGTTCGATGGGTGGAAGGCCGCCGTACGACGGCGCCCTCTGCGTCACAACGTAATAGGAGCCCGACCTGGACCAGCGGCAGTCCGCCTGCTCGCAGATCATGTCGAGCGCCTTCTCGACGCCCAGATTCGAGGCTCGCAGCGTGATGCGCGCCGCTGCGCTGCCGTTGGCAGCCACGATCGAGGCCGCGCTCTTCCAGTGCAAGTCAAGCAAGGCATCGGCCAGCGGCAAGTTCACCAGGTCCAGCGAGAACATCCGGGGCGCCGGCGATCCGGACTCAGCCGGCGCCGCGACCGCAGACAATGCCGCCAGCAGCACGATGCTAACGGCGAGCAAACCGCTTCCGAGCCTCGGCATAAAGGTCGCCTCCATGGCAATCGTTGACCACGATGGCCGGGAAGTCCTTCAACGTGATGAGCCGCATCGCTTCAGGCCCAAGGTCCTCGTAGGCTATCGCGCGGACACCCTCGACGCACCTGCGCAACAGCGCCCCGATGCCACCGACGGCGGCGAAGTAAACTGCCTTGTGAGCCTGCATCGCTTCCTGCACAGCCTGGGAGCGGCTGCCCTTCCCGATCATTCCTTTCAATCCCACCGCCAGCAGAGCGGGCGTGTAAGGGTCCATGCGCCCGGCAGTGGTCGGCCCGGCGGTGCCAATAACCTCTCCCGGACGCGCAGGCGTCGGCCCCACGTAGTAGATAATCTGGCCGCGCAGATCAACTGGAAGCGGCCTGCCCTGCTCAAGCAGTTCGAACAGGCGCCGGTGCGCCGCATCGCGCGCGCCGATCACATCGCCGCTGATCAACACGAGGTCGCCCGCGCGCACTGACGCGACATCCGAATTCGACAGCGGCGCACAGATTCTCTTCCGGTCATCCATGCTACAGGGTCGTCTCCGCGTGCCTGGCAGCGTGGCACTGAATGTTCACCGCAACCGGCAGGCTCGCAATGTGGCAAGGGGCAGCCTCCACGTGAACCGCGAGCGCAGTCGTTCTTCCGCCGAAGCCGCTGGGCCCGATGCCGAGCGCGTTGACCTCGCGCAGCAACTCGCGTTCGAGTTCGGCCAGGTGCTGCTCGGGGCTGGGCTGCCCCACCTGCCTCAGCAATGCCCGCTTGGCGAGCAGGGCGCAGCTCTCGAAATTGCCCCCCAAACCGACCCCAACGACGAACGGCGGACACGCATCAGGCCCGGCGGCACTTACCGTCTCCACGACAAACCGTTTCACGCCCTCGACTCCATCCGCCGGGGTGAGCATCCTCAGCGCGCTCTTGTTCTCTGCCCCCGCGCCTTTTGGCGCCACCGCAATCCGCACGCCATCCCCAGGAACAACGCACACGTGCATTACCGCCGGCGTGTTATCCCCCGTGTTGACCCTCTGCAGCGGATCGGCAACCACGCTCGGCCTCAGGTAACCCTCCTGGCAGCCTCTGCGCACTCCCTCATTTACTGCCTTTTCAAGGCCGCCGCCCGTGATGCAAACGCCCTGCCCAATATCAAGAAACACCACCGCAACGCCCGTATCCTGGCACATCGCAATGGAATCCTGGGCCGCGACCTCGGCATTGCGGATTATCTGCTCCAATGCCTCGCGCCCCGCGGGCGAGTCCTCCTGGTCGCGGGCAGCGCGCAGCGCTGCCAGCACGTCCTCCGGCAGGCGCGTGTTTGCGTCTCGGTAAAGACGCGCTAACGCTTCCGTGATCGCCTCAGCAGGAATCTCCCTCAAGATCGCCCTCGTCAAACGCACGCCGATTATAACACAAGACCAGCGGCCATAGGGCAGGAGCCTGCCTCCTGCGAGCATCTGGCCTTTCCCGCGGCGAGCGATGGGAATCCCGCCTAGCGCGCCCGCGGCTCGATCTCCTCGGGAGCTGCCCAGACCAGCGGGACGATCATGCTCTCCTGCGTGCTGTCGTCGTGCCATCCCCTCTTGCCATCAACCGGCGGCTCAATCGGGTGCTGCCCGTGATCGGCAAGCGCAAGCACGCCGTAACCTCTTTCGCGCAGAGTACCTAGCAAGCGACCGAGACGCCCGTCCAGCGCGCCCGCCGCCTCCGCCGCCTCCGGGCTGAACGGCCCGTAGTCATGGCTCGCCGAGTCCAGCGCGACAAACTGCGTGAAGAGGAGATCAGGCTGGTCCTCCTCTATGATGCGCAGACCTGCAGCCAGGATCAGGTCATCTCGCTCCTCCCCGTCCGAGCCAACGCGCCGCGTCACATCAGACCAGCGCCCCAGCACCCGCGTCGCCGAGCAGGTCGCACCGCCGGCGACGCCCGAGGTGCGGCCATGCCGACGCGCTACCTCGAAAATCGTTTCGGCGCGGAACGGGTCCTCCCGTTCTCGCACTCCGTGCCTCTCTGGGCTCGCGCCGGTGCCGATGGTCGCGAAGCACACCGGCGTGACCGGAGGCCTCACGCTCCTCAACTGCATCACGTGTCGGCTCGCCATCCGGTTCAACATCGGCATGCGCGCCTGAGCAGCGCGCCAGGTTGCCATTCCCAATCCGTCCAGAATCACGATCGCCAGGCACCCACAACCCTTCAGGTCTTCAACGACCTGCGCCACCGGGCCACCCTCCGCCTCTCGCGGGCGGGGCAGGCCCAGCACCTCCGCCGCCGTCGGCGCAATGCAAGCCAAGTCCCACATGCATAACCTCCTGGCTTCCAGACATGAGGCCATAGCAGCACCGGCATCAGGCCGCGGCCTATGACCAACTATTCACCCTGCGTTCGATCGTTGAAAAGGGAACTCTCTGGCCTGCGCCAGCCGCAGCAATTCATCGCGGGCGGCGAGAGCGCACCGGATCACTTCTGGGGGATACCTCAAACTGATACTGCGTTCTGCAAACTCCTGTTGATCTCTGACGACCGTCGAGCCATCCGCGTATTGCACCACATCAATATCCAGGTCAACCCAGCGCAGGACACTTCCGTCAAACGAACACGGCATCGCCACATTGGCATAGAAAAGCGCTCCCTCCCTGCGATCGAATTGCCAGACATTGTACCACCGATCTGTCCAGTACAGGGCAAGGAACGAATCCGCGATGAGTTGCCGACGCGAGCCTCGCACGATCTCCTCTGTCCCAGCCAGAACTCTCAAACACAACAACGTCCCCTCCTGCTCCAGGAGTTGTGCCGGCCATTCATCACGCGGTGATCCGTCATAGCCGGTTGAGAGGACGCGGACTGTCCTGGGTGTGGTTTGATTGCTCACAGTGATGCTTGCCTTTCACGCATCCGAAGGCCCGGGTTCCCATCCTATCTCTTGGCTCCACTCGGTGGCCTTGGCCATGATCTCCCACGTGAAAGGCGCCTTGGCATCAGTGTAGCCGCGGCGGTCTTCGGCATACTGTTCTGCCAGCCGATACTTCAACTCAGCGCAGTGTTTCGCATCTTCATCATGCGCCCGCATGTAATCGCGAAAGAGCAAAGCAAACTGCTCTGTCCAACTGCCTGCGCGGCGCACGTGAATATGGGTTCGCCGTTCCCCTGGCGTCTCACGAAAATACCGCTTCGTTAGGTCCGGGTTGTCTGCCCGGAAAACAAACCCGAGGCTCTCAATCGGAAATCGAAATGTATCGAGCGGCTCAAACGCCCGGACGGATATCTGAATGTCAATTATTGGCTTGGCATCCAAGCCGGGTACCGAAGTCGAGCCGATGTGATCAATTCGCAGCGCAGTATCACCCAGTGCCTTACGAAGTGCTGCCCCCAATTGCGAAAAGAGAATGGGCCATTCAGGATCATAAGGAACGATCACCACTCTGTCCACCACAGATCATTTCCCCCCAGTTGGTCTCATACGGTAGCGCATGCTAGAGTAGTGCCGCGAACTCCTCAGGGCTCAGCCCCGCGCTGCGGATGATGGCGCGGAGCGTTCCGCGGTCAAGCACCTTGTGGTCGGGCACAGACACTTGGGCGAACGGCTGCTCGCGCCGCAGTATGATGTGACTGCCCTCGCGGCGCTTGAAGCCGAACCCTGCCCTTTCGAGCGCACGAACACAGTCTTTCCCCGAAACAACAGGGAGCCGGCTCATACCGCGACCACGAGCACGTCGAAGTGTTCCTCGGGAACTGGGAGAGAATCCGCCTCCAGCGCCGCGACGTATCCGCGGATGGCTTCGCGTATGTTCTCGATCGCCTGCTCGCGCGTCTCCCCCTGGCTCACGCAGCCGGGAAGGCTTGGGCACTCGGCCACCCAGAAGTCATCCTCGCCACGGTAAACGACGACCTGTCTCATCTCTCATCCTCCGCACGCCCCCGCGCCATATTATCCCCCTCACATACGTCGTCCGTCAACTCGGTGTGAGCACGCGGATCCTTCAGCGTCAGCGCGAGCGCCAGCGACACCACGCCGCAAGCCAGGCTGGCAGCGAACAGCGCGGTGTATGAGCCCGCAGCGGCGATGCACGAACCCACCAGGGGGAAAACGCATTGGGGCGTGACCAGCGTGTTCAGCAGCCCGACGTAACCAGCGCGCTCCTCGTGCGAAACGCTTTCCAGCAGGAAATTCATGGGCCCGATCCACGTGCCGCTCAGAACCAGCGCCAGGAATGCGAAGACGCCGCTGTAGCACCACACCCACCCGCCGGCGAGTCCGCCCGGGGACAGCATGGGCACAATGAGGGCCACCAGCGGGCAGATTATGGCGCCGACTGCCGTCACGCGGATGGCAGTGGCGCTCCCCCGGCGGTCGCTGAGATAGCCGAGCAGAAGGCCGCCCGCCATCCCGGCCAGCATTTGCACCGATACAAACGCCCCCACCATGCTCTCCGGCACGGACAGGTGCCGGGTTGCATAGACAACGTAAAACGGCGCCGCCATCAAAGCCGCCGCGAAGGCGAACTCCACAATCACCAGGCGCACCAGGCCCGGGCGGCGGCGCAGCATCGCGGGCGCTTGCCGAACTAGCTCGCCAACGCGTATTTCCTGCTCCCTCACCGGCCTGATCGGTTCGCGTATCATCGCCAGGAACGCGAGCGAAACCATCAGGAACAGCCAGGTGAGCGAAAACAGCAGCGCATAGTTGCGCGGATAGGTTATGGCCGGGCTTTCCAGCACGTGCTTGACGACCAGCCCCGCGCCTGCGGCGGCAAGCCCCCCGAAGATCTGCATCGAGGCGAAGAAGCGGCCGCGAAGCCGATCCGGGATTGCCTTGGCCACGATGTCCGTCCACGGGACACCACTGGCGCCCTCGCTGAAAGCGAAGACGACAATCGCAAAGAAAAGCGCCCCCAGGCCGAGCGCCGCATTGGAAGGGGCGATCAACAACGCTGCAATCACGCTCAGCATCGGAACCCTGCCGAGCAGGCAGACCAGCACCATGAAACTTTTCTTGCGCTCGCGGTGAGCCAGGCGACTTGCCACCAGCAGCTGCGGCAGAAACCATCCCGCTCCCCTGATCGCCGCGATAGCGCCAATCGCGATCGGAGACGGCGTCAGGCGCGATATGAAGGCGGGCAGAACCGTGTTGGCGTCAGCGAACGCCAGCGCGAAGATGTAGAACCCTGCGTCCAGGGTGATGACGCCGAAGTTCCAGGGCAGATGCTCGGGCCTGGCATCCACAGCCGCGGGATAGGCCCCCAGGCGCTCAGCCATCGCCTAACTTGCCCGCCGGCTGACGCGTTCAGGAAGGGCGATATCGCTGTCTTTCAGCCCGATGCTCTCGAGCAGCGGCCCCACGCCGTGAGCATAACAGAGGTCAGCCAGCCGATGCGCATCGGTCCCGATGGTGAAGCGCAGGCCAACCTGGCGCCCCATCCCCACCACTTCGCGGAAGAAGTCGGGGGCGGCTACAACATGTCCCGGGCTGATTTCGAGACGCACGCCGTGATCCGCCATCACCGCGAGGGCATCGCGCAGCGCGGAGCGGTCATACGCATTCAGGACCTCGCGCTGATCGAGGCCGCGGATCTTGGCATGCAAGAAAGGATGCACGATCACGTCCACATATGGCAGCGGCGCGGCACAGCGAATCATGAGCAGATGATGGTCGGCATAGGCGCGCGGGCTGCGCTCGGCTGGATGCTCAACGTTCGACAGATGATAGTGGTTGAGGGCCAGCAGCACAATGTCCAGGCCGCGGCGCGTTCTCTCGCTAACCGCGGGGCGGCCGGGCGCCACTACCGTCGTCTCGGTCCCCGCCAGGAGGCGCACCGGGGTGTCCAACTTCTCGATGATCCGCCTGTTGGAGGCCACGAGGGCTTCTCTCGCGGGGTCTTCGGGCACGTCTATGTGATCCACAATCGCCACAGTCTCCAGCCCACAGCGCTCGGCTTCCCTGGCGATGTCGGGGATCAGCATCTCGCGCTTGGCGCAGTTCGACACCACGCTGTGAACGTGAAGATTGTGCGTGAGACGCAAGCGGCCTCCTGGAACTTGCCTATGCCCGCAGGGCGTGAGCCCTGCTCAGTGCACGACGTGGGGCGGCGAGCCGGCCTGGGGTATCGGCCCCACGTTGGCTTCGTATTTTGCGATATTCTCCTGCAGCGCCTGCAGGAATGACTTGGCAATCACCGGGTGCAATACCACGCGCACCAGGGGCGGGCTGCTGTCTGCGTCGGGGTTCTCGGGGCTGCTGCGCTTGAAGTCAATCAGGAATTCCAGCGGCCCGTGTGTGATGCGTGCGAAATTCGTGTATATGACGGGAAACCAATCGGATGTAGCCATGGCAACACTCCCACGAAGTTAGCAGACAGGCGCAATGCCAACTATGACCCGGGCGACGGACGGCGTTCCTTTTTCTCCTTGCGTCGCCGCCCCTCTCGGGCAATGCGCCGCAGGTCGGCCCTGATGGTAGCCTCAACCAGGGGGACAAGGGACTGGATGAAGCCCCCGCCCGGCGGCTGAAGCACAATTGGCTGGGCCTCATCTTCGTCGCCCGGCGCAAGCCAGACGGACATGTCCCCCAGGTGCCCGAGGGCCATCGGGAAGTCCAAGGGGCTCTCGCGCTCTTCCTCTTTCTCTTCCATCGCCGACCCTTGCCTGAGGGAATTGTATCACGCCTCGCCCCGCAGCGCAATGCCGCCGAAAACGGGGAATGTTTCACGTGAAACATTCCCACTTTTCCCATTCGAGTGCCCATTCGGGATGAACCGTAGGGGCACGGCATGCCGCCCTTCGGCCCTTCAGGGCCCCGAATGGGGCCTTTAGGGTCCCAGAGGGGCGACCCTGAGGGCCGCCTTCAGGTTGGCCCGAATGGGCCTTGCCCACGAATCTTGGAGTCAAGGGGGAGTTATGGCGATTGGCGAAGTGCCTGGGGGCATTCGAGGGTGGGCGAACGCCCACCTTGAGGGCAGCCGGAGGGCATGATGTCGGCGATTGACGTGCTTGCTTACCTGCTGGTTCCTGCGATCTCGATGTGCCTGGCGTGGGGCATCAGGGGACAGACTGGCCACGAGTGGGGCGCTGCCCTTTGCGGCGCCACCGTCGGCCTCGCGCTTGCGATGGTATCGCGGGACCCGGCCAAGGTAAAGAAGGCATTCGCCCTGGGCGCGACCGGCGGGTTCGGCTATGCCTGGGGCGGGATGATGAGTTACGGCGCGGTGGCAGGACTAGCGACGAACCCGCAGGCCACAGGCGCGCAAATAGCACTGAGCCTGGCTCAACTCTTCCTGCTGGGGGCCATCTGGGGAGGCCTTGGCGGGGGCGTACTGGGGATCGCTTGCTCCCGGCGCAACTACGGGCCGGTGGCTCCGTTATTGATCTTCGGCGCCTGCTGGCTGGCAGGCAAGGTCCTCTATGTTGTGTTCATTGACGCGCTGCAATTCGACATCGGCCACAGGCACCAGTCCTGGGCTTTCATGCTCGGGGCGTGGCTTGCTCTGCTGATCGCTTGCTGGCGCGACGGCACGGTGCTCACCACGTCCATCTTGGGGGGAATGGGCATCGGGGCCGGGCTTGTGGTCGGCCCGCTGCTTACGCGAGTGGGGTTATGTCCTTTCGTTCAAGGCCTGCACATGCCGCTCGACTGGTGGAAGGTGGCTGAGCATACGATTGGCTTTTTCGGGGGCCTTGGGCTGGGCCTGGCCCTTCTGCTTCTCGAAGGGCGCGGGCATGCGGCGTACCTGCCCGAGAGAGCTCACCCGGTTCGACCGTTCCTCGCTCAAGCGTTCACGCTGTGGTTCATCCCGGCCTGGAATGCGAGCAATGTGTTCACGTATTGGACGTTAGAGAAGGGGCTGATGAGCACCAAGGTGTGCGGGCTCTATCTTTTCGCGGCCCTTGGCGTGCTGCTGGCGGCCGCGGGCTGCTGGCTCGGCCGGCTATACGGCGGGACCGGCATAGGGCCGCGCCTCAACGAGACCGCTGCCGCTGCCCTCGGCCTCTTCTGGCTGGTCTGGGCAGGCACGCTCATCGCAGGGCTGAAGATGCTGTGGCCGTATCAGGGGGCGGGGTATGTCCTGACGCAAATCGGCTTCATTGTGATGGCGATCTTGGTGACGGCGTATCTGATCATTCGCGCCCCGAGTTGCGAGGGGGCCTAGTCTGTAGGGGCGGTTCGCGACCTGTCCTGAGCGTAGCCGAAGGAACCGCCCCCACCGGGTATTCGTCTCGGCACAGCCGATGGCGGCTGTGCCACACCCCCCACAAGGGGGAATGGGTGAACCAGCGCGCGTCGCCCGCAGGACCGGGCTCCCACAGTGGGAGGAGCGGGAGAACAGGGTGCAGAACTCTAGCGGCGGTATGCAGGAACCGCTCAAGGTCAGTTATTCCGGGGTGCGCGGGATATGGGGCCAATCGCTCACGCGCGATGTGGCGGTGCGGTTCGCGTCGGCGTTCGCGCAGTTCCTGCAGCGGCGCTGCGAACGGCCCCTGCTCGTCCTGGGCAAGGACACGCGCCCATCGGGCAAGGAACTCAAGCAGGCCGTGCTTTCAGGCCTGGGAGCGATTGCTTGCCAGGTTGCCGACCTCGGCGTCGTCCCCAGCCCGACCGTGCAGGTGATGATGGGCCACCTTGGCGCCGACGGCGGCATAATCATCACCGCCAGCCACAACCCGCCCGAATGGAACGGGTTCAAGTTCTTGATCGGCCCTCACCACATCGTCCTGGACAAGGAGCAGACGGAGGAACTGTTTGAGATATCCGCCCAGAGCCCCGGAAAAGCGTACCCCGCTCCCGAGACTTTCCTGGCGGGGCACGAGGCCGTGGGGGTTCACCTGGAAAGGGTGCTTCGGGTGGTGAATGCCGGGGAGGTGCGCCGGCGTGGATTTCGCGCCGCGCTCGATGCCGGCGGCGGCGCGGGCCTCAAGCCCGCGACAATGCTGCTCGAGAGGCTCGGCTGCAAGGTCGTCGCGGTTGACTCTGAGCGCCCCTCGGAGCCCACTCCCGAGCATCTGGGGGACTTGTGCCGGGCGGTTCGAGAGAATCAGTGTGACCTGGGCCTGGCTCAAGACCTCGACGCAGACAGGCTGGCGCTGGTGTCGGAGACGGGTGAGCCTGTGGGAGAGGACTGCACGTTCGCGATCGCAGTAAAACACTTGCTCGGCAAATGGAAGGCGGACAAGCCGGTCATTTTCAAGAGCACCACCACCAGCCGGATGGTGGACGACATCGCCGCGGCGCATGGGGCGGAGTTGATTGAAAAGCCAGTCGGCGAGGTGAACCTGTCCAAGGCGCTGATCGCAGCGGTTGAGCAGGGCCGCCATGCGCTGGCAGGGGAAGGAACGGGCGGGGTGATCCACCCGGATGTGTGTTTCGGCCGCGACAGCCTGGTCGCAATCGCACTCGTACTGGAGTTCCTGGCCCACGCGGGGCAGACCGTGTCGGCGGCCGTGGGCGATCTGCCGCGGTACGCGATCATAAAGGACGCGGCGCACGGGTTCGGTCCTGCGGCAGTGCAGGCCCTGTTGAAGCGGGTCAAGGACCTTTATGCCGACGGACAGGTCACCGAGAGGGACGGGGTGAAGGTGCGATTCCCCGACCGCTCCTGGGTGCAAGTGCGTCCCTCGAACACCGAGCCAATAGTGCGCCTGGTGGCCGAGGCGCCAGAGCGCGCCCGGGCCGAGGAACTCTTGTCCACCCTGCGCCGCCTAGCTAGCGAAAGTAGCGCTCCAGCCGAAAAAAGATGCTCTTGAGTTATTGACAGGAGATGAGCAATCGTATATAATTGCGAACGTCGGTTTGCCTGAGGGAGGAAACTATGCCCGCTGACCAGGAAGAGCGCCTTGATTGCCGCGATGCCATATTGGTCGCTGTGCGCGCAGCTGGGCCTGGAGTTCTTGGCCGCACCACCCTTCAGAAGATCCTGTACCTGGCGAAGATCAAGAGGCTAGTTGACGCTGAGTACTCAGCCCACTACTACGGTCCCTATAGCGAGGAGGTGTTCGGCTGTTCTCAAAGCCTCGCAGCCAGCGGCTTCGTTGAAGAGCGTGTCCACCGTCTGCCTGGCCTGCCAAGGCTTGGGCTCAGCCAAGATGAGGCGAACGAGCGTACAAGATACGCGTACGAGGCAACCGAGGATGGGAAATCGGCGGCGGAGGACCTACTGAGGACCTCAACGGCCGCCCAGCATCTACAGGACCTCATCGGAATCTGCAAGGGACTCCATGTCCTTGATCTGAGAACCCTCGCTGGCGCAACCAAGGTGCACTATGTGCTACATCACCAACACGAACTGATGACCGCAGAGGAAATCAGAATGAGGGCTAAGGACTTTGGGTGGCGGTTGAACTCGGATGAAGTCACTCGGGTGGCCACTTTGCTCGTGAAATTGGGCTTTGCGACTTCTCAGCAGGTGCCAAAGAGCGACGACCTCGAGGAGTTGCTGGAGGACGATTAGGCCCGTGGACTGGGAATTCAGGACTATTCGGGACCCAGTCCACGGATACATCGGCATCACTGAGCTAGAGCGCCGAGTCATCCAGACATCGGTTTTCCAGCGACTGCGCCGCATCAAGCAACTTGCCACGTCGCACCTCATCTATCCCGGCGCAACTCACACTCGTTTCGAGCACTCCCTGGGAACCTTGCATGTCGCGGACCGTATTTGTCAGCGGCTAGAGCGCCAGGGATGCATGGAGGAGAGCACCCGCCAGATCGTCAGACTTGCAGCTCTGGTGCACGACATAGGCCATGGCCCGTTCTCTCACGTGTGGGACAACGTGGTGCTTCGGGCTACAGGAGTGAGCCGCGCGCACGAAACCACAGGCCGTTGGCTCGTAAGCAACGACGGCGAAGTGCGAGAGGCGCTAGGCGACTTTCACGAGCCGGTCGCTACTCTTCTGCAGGACGACCAGCAGGGTGCCGAAAAACAGGCGGTCGCCGGGCCGCTGGACGCTGACAAGCTTGACTACCTGCTCCGTGATTCTCTCCACATCGGGGTAAAGTACGGGGTGTTCGATCTGGACCGCATCGTACACAGCATGACGAGGAGTGTAGAGGGCCAGGAAACCGATTTGGCAGTCACATGGAAAGGACAGGACGCGCTCGAGGGATACCGCATGGCACTGTATTCCATGTACTCACAAGTGTACCAGCACCCCATGCGAATAGCAGGGGACGCGATGCTCATCAGGGCGGTGGAACTGGCCTTGTCGGAAGGCGCACTCGACGCAGGTATCGTGCGCTGTCCCTCCAGCGGGGCGTTCAACGCGGACGACTTTCTATCGCTCGACGATAGCCGGCTCTACGATAGGATACTGCGGCTGCCGGATGGCGGGCCTGCTAAGGAACTGATTCAGCGCTTGGAGCGCAGAGCACTTCTCGGCAGGGGGCACACCGTTGAAATGGAGAAAGTTCGTGATGCAAAACGGCGCAAGCGCCTCCGGGATCTCTGCGATGATGCAGAAGGGCTGGGGCGGCTCGAGAGGCAGGTGGCGGAGGCTGCTGGCTTGCAACCATACAAGGTCATCGTGTACCCGGACGTGCTGCCTCCAAAGCTCTACGCGCCACCTGTACGTGTGCCAGGAAGCGAGGAGGAAAGCATATTGATCGTTCAAGAAGATGGAACGCGCGAGACCTTGGCCGTGATCTCGCCTTTCGAGGCCAAGCGACCCCTAGCGCGCGAAACACTCTTCTTCTTCTGGCCCAAGGAAGCCCCTGACAAGGCGCAGCAAGAGGCCAAGCACGCTGCGGCGAACTGGCAGGCGGCACTCCCCTAGCTGGCGGCGTCAGACTGGCGCGAGCGTGCGGCGGGGAGAGGCTTTGGAGCGAGGGATGATTCTGCGCATCACCGTCGCCGGCTTGCACGAGGTCCGGAGGCACGCAGGAGCGGTTCCTTCGGCTTTGCTCAGGACAAGTCGCGCCCCCTACAATTCCCCTACATGCAGGGCTGCAGACGGACAGGCAACTGAAACAAACCCAGCCAAGCGCCCGTCTAGGCAGGCAGAACGCAGCCTTGGAGGTGAAAGATGAGGACTAGGGCATTTCCAATTGCGGCGGCGCTTCTCGCCGTGCTCGCGTTCGCCGCAGCGGCAGCGCCAGCAGTGGGGCAGCGCCCGGAATTTGAGCGCGTAACTGCCGAGATCAGGGCCTTGAACATCATCAACCAGCTGAACCTGACGCGCGAGCAACTGGAGCGCATTCTGCCCATTGCGCGCGAGGAGGCGGCCCAGCGGGCCGATCTTGAGCGAAGGTATCAGGCCGCCGAGCCGGCGCTGGTCTCCGCGGCGAAGCAATTGCGGGCCGAACTGAACGATGGTTTCAACAGCAAGCCCCAGACCGAGCGCGAGTGGAACCGCGTGCATGGGCCGCTGCTGGACATGGCTGAGAGCTTCAAGGAGCGCCACGACCAGCGCGCGGCCGCGGCAATGCAAATCCTGACCCCCAACCAACTGGAATTGATTGCCGAATACAAGCCCTGCGTGGTTCCCATCAAGGACTACAAGGACCCCACCCGCATCGGCCAGGCCGCTGCCAGTTCGGCGGTTGAGAACGCGCTGGAGCGCGTCCGCCAGTTGCCGGAGCCCGTTTTCGAGCGTTCACGCGAGCGCCGGCAGCAAATGGTAGCCGAGAGGCTGCACAAGTACCACAAGCCGGAAGAAATACCCGGAAAAGTGCAGGAGTTCGAGCAGGCAGCAATCCAGGTGAGGGCGATGTCCGAGGTCGAGTTCCAGTCCAAGAAATCCGAGATTGCGCAGCGGCTCACGCCTCCCGAGCACATCGCCCGAGGGCCAGAACTGACAGGCCGCGTAGCCCTATTCCTGGTTTCCCCGAGCGGGCTTCCGATTCTGGAGCACAAGCGCGAAGTGGCGATAGCACAAACGCAGCGAGAGATCCAGAGGTGAACCGGGAGAACCGACTGACGCGGCGCGAGTTTCTGGCTCGCGCTTGCGCGGCAGGGGCCGGGCTGTGTTTCGCGGGGCTGCCGGCGACAGAGGCCCTGGCCTCTGCGGGCGGCGTGAAAGAGGCGCGCTACTACAAGCGCCTGCCTGGCGGGAAGGTCCACTGCTTCCTTTGCCCGTGCAACCCGTTCATGGAGGTCTGCGGCGTCCTCAAGGATGGAGAAACCTGTTACTGCCGGGTGAGGACAAATCGCGGCGGGCGGCTCTACGTGACCAATTACGGGCGCGCATGCGCGGTTCACAGCGACCCGGTCGAGAAGGGGCCGCTTTATCACGTAACACCCGGTGCAAAGGTGCTGGCGGTTGCCGCGCCTGGGTGCAGCCTGGCCTGCAAGTGCTGCCAGAACTGGGAGATGTCGCAGGCCGGAGTCGAGGACACGCGCACCTTCGATGCCTCCCCTGGGGAACTCGTGCGGCGGGCAGTGGATGCAGGCTGCAGCGGGATGGCCTTCACGTACACGGAGCCGATGGTATATTACGAATACCTAGTGGACACGGCGGCCACGGCTCGCAGGCGGGGGCTGCGCAATTTCGTTTCGACGGGGGGCTACGTAACGACCGAGCCGCTGGTGGAACTCTGCAGGTATGTGGATGCGTTCTCAGTGAGCGTCAAGGGCTTCACCGAGGGGTTCTATCTCGACTATTGCCGCGGCAGCCTGAAGGTGGTGCTGGATTGCCTGAAAACCATCCGCGGGCAGGGGGTGTGGCTGGAAATCCCGGTGCTCATCATCCCGACGCTGAGCGATGACATCGCCCAGATCGCATGGTTCTGCTCCTGGGTGAAGAAGAACCTGGGCCCCGAAGTGCCGGTGCATTTCCTTCGCTTCTCGCCCGCGTATCTGTTGCGCAATCTGCCGACAACGCCAGTGCATGTTCTGGAGTCAGCGCGCAAGACCGCGTTCGAGAGAGGGCTTCGCTACGTTTACATAGGCAATGTGCCGGGGCACGATGCAAACAATACGAACTGCCCGTCCTGCGGGCGGCTGCTGATTCAGCGCATCGGGCTGAAGGTGGTGCGCAACCGGCTGGCCTCCAACACCTGCCCCGACTGCGGGTGCGAGATACCCGGCTTTTGGGCGTGACGTTTGCGCGGGTGGGACGGGCCCGCGATGTAGGGGCGGCCCTCTGCGGCCGCCCTTTTTGGGAGCCCGCAGAGGGGCTCCTCTACGAGATGCGATCGGCCTTGCGAAGGTAGCGGAGAGATGGCCGCGGTTCTGCTGCTGATTGGGTATGCCGGGCTGGCGGCCGCCGTTGCACAGGTGGTGCTGGCGCGGGAACTCCTTATTGTCAGCGATGGCAACGAACTGAGCCTGGGGCTTCTTCTCTCGGTCTGGCTTTTGCTGGTCGCGATCGGCTGCAGCGCCGGCAGGCTGGTGCCGCGCAGGTTCTCTGCGGGTGCGCTTGGGGTGCTGCTGATCGCGCTCTGCCTTGCTGCTGGAAGCCAGGTCGCATCAGCGCGCCTGGTGCGAGGGCTGCTGGGGGTCCGGTTCGGCGAGGCGATGCCGCTCGGCGGTGCGGCCGAGGCGGCAGTCATCGTGCTCGCGCCGGTATGTCTGCTTGTCGGCGCGCTATTCGCGGTGGCCTGCCGCGCAGGCGAGCAGATGGATGCCGATGCGCCGCGCAAGATCTACCTGGTCGAGGGAATCGGGGCCGCTATCGGAGGGGCGCTCGCAACTTTTGTCATTGTTCCGCATATGACAAGCGTTTCGGCCACACTCTTGCTTCTGGCGCTCGGGGCAGTTGTCGTATGGGCAGCGGCTTGCTTGCATGCCAGGAGAGCGGCAGTTCACTGGTCGGGCCTGTTTCTTGTGGCGGGCGGGCTGCTGTTCGCGCTGCGCGTTCCGGGGAAAGCAGACGCGGCGCTGCTGCGGAAGCAATGGCTTCCGCTGCGGGTGCTCGAAGCGGTCAACTCGCGCTATGGGAGCATCGTCGCGGCGCGGCATGCAGACCAGGAATCGTTCTACGTGAACGGCAAGTATGTAGCCAGCGCGGCGGATCCACTCGCCGCGGCGCAGACCGCCAACCTCTGCCTGCTCGAGCATGCGGGTCCCCGCTCGGTGCTCCTGATCGGCGGCGCGGCATCGGGGATCATCCCGGTCATGTTCTCTCACCATCTGCAGCGCATCGTCTATGTCGAACTCGACCCCGCGCTGATCGAGATGGTCCGCCGCCGCTCGCCCGGGCAATCGGGCCTGTCGGACAAGCGGGTCCAGGCAGTATTCGCGGACGCCAGGAGGTTCGTTCAGGGCTGCAAGCAGCGCTTCGACGTGATCCTGGTGAACCTGCCGGGCCCGGAGACCGTGCTGCTCAGCCGCTTTTATACTCTCGAATTCTTCAGGCAGGCGCACCGGCTGCTTGCGAACGGGGGTGTTCTGGCGCTCTATCTTCCGGCATCATCGAACTACTATTCCGACGAACAGTTAGCGCTTCACGCGACGGTGTGGCAGACGCTGAAGCGGGTTTTCCCGCGCGTGCTGGCAACTCCGTCAGAGCCGCGCTATTTCTTCGCATCGGCGGGCGGCGGTACGACGCTGGATTCGGAAGCGCTCATCAGGCGTTACCAGCAGAGGCATGTCACAGCAGAGCACTTCCATCCCTACTTGCTCTATGACCTGTTGGATGCCGAGCGGGCGCGCTCCGTGCGGGAGGCGCTTGAGGCGACCTCGGCGCCGGCGAGCACGGATCTCAGGCCAGCGGCCTGCTTTCGCGCGCAGCGATTGTGGAACCTGACCACGGGTTCGCTGCCGCCGCGGGCATTGCACTGGCTCGATGAGCATCCTTGGCATGCAATGGGGGCGATTCTAGGTTTATTCGGATTGATGGGGCTCGGGTGGTTGTTCAGGCGCGGCCGCAGGATTGCTGTTGTCGGAAGCATCGCTGGTTTCGGCATGGCTGGGATGGTTGCAGAGGTGGGGTTGCTCCTCGCGTTTCAGGCGATCAGGGGTTATGTTTACGAGCACATTGGCGCGATACTGGCTGCGTTCATGGTCGGGCTGGTTGTCGGCGCCTGGCTTCCGGCAAGGGCGCCGGTCCTCACGCGGAAGGCGAGGCTTTCGCTCGTCGCCTTGCAGGTGGTGGCCGCGATCTATTTCGTTCTGCTTCCCGTCGCCCTTGGCATGGCCGGAGCGGCGTGGGCGGGATTGGTTGTGTTCTACCTGCTGGTGGTAGCGGCAGGCGCACTGGTCGGGCTGGCTTATCCGGTTGGGGTTTCGCTGCTGGGCGGCGGGTCGGGCGCGGCACTATACGCTGCCGATCTTGCAGGCGCGTGCGTCGGCGCCCTGAGCGCAGGCGCATTCATTTTGCCGCTGCTCGGCGTGGGTGCTGCGTGTTGGGCGCTGGCAGGGATGTTTGTGCTCCTGGCCGCGATGGCGGGCGCATCCGCGGCCGCTGACCACTAGACGGTGCGCCTAGTTGACAAGGGGAATGCCGGGACGCAGAATATGGGCAGAATCCTTGCTGCCGGTCATCCGGGGAAGGAGGGGCAGAGATGATGCGAAGACGGTGCGCAGGGTCAAAGTGTGGGTCACACCTGGTGGTCGCATCATGGTGCGTCGGTGGGCTGGTGCTCGGTTCGTGCGCACCTGTGTGCGCAGGCCAGTGGGAGTTGGCGAGCGCGTCGAGCACCCAAGAGCAAGGCGACAGGGACTCTGGCACTCCGTCTCTCACGCTGGACGGCAGGTGTGTCGCCTTCGAGTCGCGAGCCACGAACCTGGTGCCCGGCGACACAAATGAGGCCTGGGACGTTTTCGTGCGGGACAGGTGGGCCGCAACAACGGAGCGGATCAGCGTCGCCAACGACGGAGTCCAGGGCAATAGGGGTTCCGGCGGTGCGAGGATCTCTGCGGACGGTAGGTTTGTGGCTTTTCACTCGGATGCCGATAATCTGGTGCCCGGAGATACCAACGGCAAGCGCGACGTGTTTGTGCGAGACAGGCTCAGCGCAACAACGGAGCGCATCAGCATTGGGGACGATGGAGCGCAGGGCAACGGCGATTCCAGTTGGGCGAGCATGTCCGGCGACGGCCGGTTCGTGGCGTTTGAATCAAGCGCCAGCAACCTGGTCCCCGGGGACATCAACAACGCGGCCGACATTTTCGTGCGCGACAGGTTGACGAATCGCACCGTGCGCGTCAGCGTGGCGAGCGACGGCGTGCAAGGGAACGCGGCTTCCGAGAGCGCGGCGCTGTCGGCGGATGGGCAATGGGTCGCGTTCGTGTCGTCGGCTGCCAATCTGGCGCCCGGGGCAGAATTGCCGGAGGCCCAAGTGTTCGTGCGCGACATTCGAGGCGGAACTACCCAGTGCGTCAGCCCGCGGTTCAGTGCGACTAGCGTCACGATCTTTCGGCGGCCTGCGATCTCGGGCGACGGGCGCTTTGTCGCCTTCGCGCTGTCGCCCCAGTACGCAGACGTGGGAGGGAGCAAGGACTGCGGGGTCTATGTGCTCGATCAGCAAAGCGGGGAGACTGTGACGCTGGCATCGGGGGCCCACACATTCTACGGTGATGTGAGCGTTTCCGCTGACGGGCGGTATGTACTCTTCGCGAAGGTCGGGTGCTTCTGGATGCTGATTGCGCCGCCGCTCGCGGAAGATATCCCAAGCAGGGCGCCCGCGGGCCAGAAGCAGGAAAGGGCGGGCCAGATCATGTGGGATTGTAGCGACTATCGCTTCCTGGTCCATGATCTCGTCCGGGGCCAGACCATGGACCTGTGGCACAGCCCGGAGGACTTTGTAACACAAAGGGGCGATGGTCTGGCCCTGTCCGGCGATGGTCGCTGGCTCGCTTTCACGTCGGACGCACGCGCCCTTGTGCCGTCTGATACGAATAGGGCGACAGATGTCTTCGCTATCGAGTGGGCTGCGCCGCCGCCGGAGACGGGGATAACCTCATACCTTTGCGGGGAGACAGGGTCAGGCGGTAGGTCAACCTTGCACATCTATTGGCAGGGCTGCGATGCGGCGCCGGACCTGCTACTCTATTCGTGGAGGCTGGACGGTGGTGCCTGGAGCGAGCCGACAACCCGCACTTGGCTTACGCTGGACGAAGTGGATGTGTCGGACGGGCGGCACGTTCTGGAAGTCAAGGCAATAGACCCAGCCGGCAACCAGGATCCGACTCCGGCGCGGTGCGAATTCACGCTTGATTCCAGGGGGCCGACGGTTGCCATCTTGTCGCCGACCAACGGCGCAACCGTGCGGGGGATAGTCAAGATAGGGGTAACGGCTTCGGACCCCAGCGGAGTAGGCCGCGTTTTCTTCTTTGTGCGCGGCCGAACGGCGTGCCTTGACGAATCTGCGCCGTATGAGTGCGAGTGGGATACCAGGCTGCCCACCGGGCAGGGGCCAGCAAGGATCTGCGTCAGGGCGGACGACCGGTTCAGCCAGTCAACTGAGCAATGCGTGGATGTCACAGTGGACAATCGGACGTTCGTGGACATCCCGCTTGATGATCCCTTGTTGCTGGTGATAGAGATACTGGCTTCGCGCGGTATGACAAACGGCTGCTCGACCTCGCCGCCGCTTTTCTGCCCGTATGCGGCTGTGACGCGGGGGCAGGTGGCGGCATTCGTCTGCAAGGCGGCAGGCAAGACTTTGCTCGATCGCCCCGCGCCGACATTCGCTGACGTGCCGAGAAACCACCCATTCTACGGCTGGATAGAACGTTTCAGCGATCCGGATTCCTGGGGCGGCAGCGCGCCGGGAACGCCCTGCGCCATCTTCGGCGGCAAGAAATTCTGCCCCACCGCTTCGGTCTCCCGCCAGCAAATCGCGTGGATGCTGTGCCGGGCGACCGGGAAAGCGCCGCTGGTTCGCACAGCACCAACCTTTGCTGACGTGCCTAACACAAACCCGTATTACGGGTGGATTGAGCGCCTCGCCGACCCCGCTTCTTGGCCCGGTGAGATCGCGGTTACGAACGGCTGCGCCTGCCCCTCGACCTACCCGCAGCCGGCCCGCTGCTACTGCCCGAAATCCCCCCTCACCCGCGCCCAACTGGCCGTCTTGCTCGTTCGCGCCTTCGGCCTCACGCTGCGGCGGTAGGCTTCAGCGGACGCGGTTCGCACGAAGCAGGGGCACGGCAACCTACTCCGCCGTAGTAACCACGGCTACGAAGGCCGGCTGCCGTGCCCCCACAATATCAGCCGCGGATCATGTCGGCGTATTTGGAGTGGATGTACTCGGCGAGTTTCGCCTCGTTTTCCTTGGGCACGCTGATGAAGGGCCTGCGCATGTAGCCGCAGCGAAGGAAGCCGAAGGCATTGATCTTGGCCTTGTGCCCGCCCAGGCCGTACCCGTGCAGGAAGGGCTGACTGGCGATGTCGCGGGCCATTTCCTGCCAGCGGTCCACCATTTTCTGGGCCTTATCCCACTGGCCTTTCTTGCAGCTCTGGTATAGCTCGACGATGAAGTGCGGGATCCCAGCGCCGATCATGGTGAAGAACCCGCGCGCGCCCATCTTGAGCGTTGGTATCACCCACTCCGGTTCGGTGGCGGTGAAGAGCCCTAGTTCGGGGAAGTTGCGATGCAAGTTAACCCAGAGCGACCAATCGTAGTGTGCCTCCTTGCTGCCGCAGAGAGTTTTGATGTCGAGAATCTGCCGGTAGGTTTCGACATCGTGCAGTTGGGCGGTCTGGGGGTTGTTGTAGATGGTGATGCCGATGTTGGGGCACGCCTCGGCAAGGTCGTGCCAGAACTTGACGAGTTCGGCGCGAGTGAGATTGACGTAATAGGGGCTGACATTCATCACCGCGTCGCAGCCCGCCTTTTCTGCGGCGGAGGTCTTCATGATCGCCTCGTCGGTATTCACGCCTGAGCATCCGCACACAGAGACAATCCCTGCCGCCCGGCATTCCTCGGCGAGGGCTTTCGCCAGGCGCTGGTGGTCGGGCCAGGAGATGGTGTGGAATTCGCCCAGGCTTCCGGTGGTCACGACCGCGCTTATTCCCGCCGCTGCGAGTTTGCGCACGTTCTCGCGCAAAGCCTGCTCGTCGAAGATACCATTCTCGTCAAATGGGGTTGGGGGAAGGCAATAGACGCCTTCCATCGTTTCTCGGCTGAGCATCAGGTTACATCCTCCTCGGTATTGGCCTTCTGTGAGAGCCGGCACAGTCCTTCTGCACGGAACGGCGCATGCTATAATCGGCGCGTGTCGCCCCAGGGAGGTGGCAGTTGTCAGAGTTCATGCTAGAGGAAGCCAGAAGATTGCTCGCGCTGGATGAAGGCCTGCGGGCGGAGGCGGGCCGGATGCTTGCCGAGTCCGGCCTTGACGAAATCATCCGCGAAGCCGGGTACGTGCCTGTGGGTTCGTATGTGATGCGCACCATGACGTGGCGGGACCTGGATTTCGAGCGGACGGATGATAACCCCGACTGGGACAATCATTGGATTCTGGGCGCGCGGCTGGCAAAGACAGGGTGGCTCTGGCGCGTGTCGTGCGTGGACGCCTATCGAGACCCGCGCGACCCGGGAGCCAAAGGGCTGTATTGGGGCCTGCGCGCCGCCAACCCGCAAGGCGGGCCTACCTGGAAACTCGACCTGTGGACAGCCCGGCCGGGAGAGTTCGAGGCGAGATCGAAGCGCGAGGAACGGATGCGCAGGATGACCGATGAGGCAAGGCTGCACATTCTCGCAATCAAGGAGGCCGTCTGCCAGGCGCCGGAGTATCGGGACACGCTGCTGTCGGTGCACGTGTATGAGGCAGTGCTGGAGCACGGCGTCCGGGGCATAGAGGCGTTTTGGGAGTGGTGGAAGGCGCGATACGGCGCTGCGGCGGGGCTCAGGGAGAGGGACGCGCGCCTACTGGACCCGTCGCGGCGAACGCTCAATCTGTGAGCCGCAGTGGGGGGCCGTGCCACGTGAGATTCTTCGCTGCGCTCAGAATGACATTTCTCTCGCGGCACAGCCGAGGGCCCTCCGACTTCGCGCAGGACAAGGGGCTGTGCCACATGATGGGACGAGGAAAAACCGAGGCGGGCCGTTCTGCGACTGGCGCTTGAGGGGTTCTGTGGCGGCCCGCCTTGGTTTGTGCGCTGGGTGGGGTTCCTGGCGAGTGGCCCGGACATGGCTCCGCCGCTGGGCTGCCTTGAGGAGGGCTTTTTGTGCCGGTGCGTCCGGTGCCCACTCGCCAGGTGCGTGTCAAGCCGCAGGCGGGCCTCTGCCGTGCATCTCCTCTACAAAGCGCAGGAGGACCTCGACTGCTGCCGCCAAACGCTCGTCCTCTCTCTTGGCACGCTGGTGCAGGGGGCTAGGCCGGCGCGAGGCGACCACGCGGTCGGGCAGTGCGTCCTGCGGCTGGACCATGGTTTCTGTCGTGCGCTGCATCCCCGCCTCAAAAGAAAGCGCCTTCTCCCTCTGCGAGAGAAGGCACCTTGACCTCCGCTTTCGCCGTCTCGGGTAACGCTGTCTTGAGCGCCGCACATTCTACTGCGCGCCGGCTGCAGCGTCAAGTGGGCGCAAGCGGCCTAAGCGTGAGAATTTGTTGCGTTCTTCTACAACCGATGCGTGCCACGAACCCTATGTGATTGCCTCGGCGGGAAGGTGGTCTGTGGCATTCAGGAATCGCAGCCTCCAATGCCCTTCAACAAGGTCCAGCCTGCTGATCGCACAATTGTGCTGGCTGAAGCGCGTGAAGCCGCAAGGATGGCAGTCGAGAAAGTGGCTGATCATTATCGAGCCGAAAGTCCCATGCGTAACAAGCAACAGCGACACATCCTGGTCGCGGTAGGCGTCGCAAATGCGCTTGCGCAGTTGCTCGGCGCGCAGGTATGCCTCTTCCTCGGTTTCGCCCGCGGCTTTCCACCATTGCTCTTCGGGCATGTAGCCCGGCAGTGCTGCGGAAGGGAAGGCCCGCTGGATCTGGCTGCGAGTGAGACCGGGCTCTGCGCCCTTCTCGTGCAGTTCGACCCAAACCGCGGGCGCAAGGCCGAGCCGCCGCGCGATGATGTCGGCTGTCTGCAGCGCACGCCGCAGCGGGCTGCAGTGCAACGCCGCAAACTTCCGGGCGCTGAGCCGCTCAGCCGCAAGTGCGGCTTGCCGCTGCCCGAGTTCGGTTAATCTCGGGTCCGGCCCGGGGTCGCTTTCCGCGTTGCCTCCTGATTGGCCGTGGCGCACAAGCCAGAGTTGCATGATCACGTCCTAGTGGGATTCTTCGCGGAGTTTGCCCTGAGCGAGCAGAGAGATTCCTCGCTCCGCTCGGAATGACAGGTAGCGAAGAGCTCAGAATGACACGTCACTTGGCGCCATTTAGGAAGAAGGGATTGCTCCAGGCCACCTGGCCCAGCGCATCGGTGACCTGCACGCGAAGATAGGTTCCGCTGGGCACGGGAAAGCGGGCCTCCGTGAGGCTCTCGCCTGGTGCTGCGGCCCGGTAGTTTCCCTTGCCGCCCGGGTTGGAGAGGAGCGCTATGGTGCGCACAGGTGAGCAGCGTATTATGACTTCCTCCGAGGTAACGCGCACGTCGTCCAGCGTCGGCCCGCCGGAACAGTAGAACCGGCCGAGCCGAAGCGCCTGGATCACCGACTCGCGGGTGAGGGCCTCGGCCCTGACCATGGTCCAGCCGGAAAGATAGCCTCCCGGAGTGGGGTGGTGGGCATCATCAACAGCGACAGCGAATATCCTGCGCCCGCGGGAAAGCATGTCATCCCAGTGTATGGCGCTGATGCCTCTGCCCACCTCGACCTCGCAGCCGGAGTTGAAGACCTCGAGCGCCAGGCACTCATCGGCGGCGAGCATGTCACCAGTGCCGAGGCCGCTCCAGTAAGGGTGCGCGAGCAGCGACAACCCGCCCGCGTCGCGAATCCACCGCACCAGGTCGCGCACCGCCTGGCCTTCGGCTTTCGCAAGCGGCTGAGGGGTGTCAACGGCGACGATATGGTATCTCCCGACCTCTGGGCCTGTGGCATCGTACTCTGCGCCCGGCAGAACCAGGAAATCGGGCCGGTTCAGAGGGGAGACATCGCTCACCTTGCGGTGGTCCGTAATCGCCATGAAATGATAGCCCGCGGCCTTGTAGGCCTGGCACAGTTCCTGGGGGCTGAGCCAGCCGTCGGAATTGGTGGTGTGGGAGTGCAGATTGCCCTTATACCAGTTTCCAGCAGTTTCAAAAGGATTGTCATTTCTCATGCTTGGGCCCCACGGGTGGATACTGCGCCTATTCTTCGGCGGGCGCTGATCAACCTGCCGTGGAACCCGGGGCAGTGCCGGGTGGTTATAACTCCTGAAGCGTGGGTATCTAAACACAGGGTAGAGATGAGACAGAGGATTGGCGAGCTAGCGGATGCTTTGACGGAGGGGCTGCGGCGGAGCGGCGTACCCGACATGGTGGCCAGCGTCGTGCAGGTCCAGATCGAGGAAGCACTCCGGTCGGAGCGGTTCAGGCAGTTCCTCGCCAGCCAGGAAAAAATTCCTGCAAAAGATGTTCTCGACAAGCTGATCCTGCGGTTTGACCCCTTGAACTTCCGGGTAGACCTCGATTATAAAAACTAGGCTGGAAGGAGGAATTCCAGCCTAGCGTGTGGAACGGGACATTAGGCCGAAAGGCCAGAGATTTGGAAGCGCACGGGGACCCTGGCCACGCTGGGGTCCGTCCCCCCACGTGCGCTTCCTTAATTCTTGCCTGACGCCGGGTTGACCCGCTCAGCGGCAGGAGGGGCGCCTGCGCGCGCCGAAGAAGGGGCGGGCGAGCGGAGCAAGATCGCAGCATGAGCACAAAGCACAAAGCGTTGATGTATAACTTTCGAGGGGTCTACGGCAGCACTCTTACACCGGAGGTGGCCTATCACGCCGGCCTGCTGGTGGGCAAGCACTACCGCGATGTCGGCGGTCCGCCGCCGCCCAAGGTACTGATCGCATCGGACCACAGGTTTTCCGGCGGAGTGGTCAAGCATTTTGCAATCCAGGGGCTGCTGCGCGCGGGCTGCCGCGCGATAGACGCCGGAATACTGCCCACGCCCGTGATTTCGTGGGCTGCCTCGCGGCTGGCGTGCGGGGGATGCGCAGTCACCGCGTCGCACAATCCGCCCGAGTACAACGGACTGAAATTCTTCGACGGTAAACGTGCTGTGCTGCACCCGGACTTCGAGGTTTCGGTGTTGGAAACCGCGGTTGCGGAAGCGCGGCGGTCACCGCCCCCGAAAGACGTGCGCACCGAGGGCTACGAGCGTATGTTGTCGGCGCAGGTGATGGCCCAATACGTGGACGACGTGGCGAGCCGGGTGCGTGTCGAGGCACCGCTGCGGGTCGCGATTGACTGCCGCCTCGGGATGGCGGGGGCAGCGGCGAGTGGCTTGCTGGAACGCCTCGGCTGCTCGGTACAGGCGTTGAACGATGTGCCCCACCCCTATTTTCGCGACGGGGCAGGCAACTATGTGGATCCCGAGCCAACGCCGCGTAACTTGGAGCAACTCGCAGAGAGGATCAGGAGCGGCGGGTTCGACCTGGGGCTTGCTTTTGACGGGGACTGTGACCGAGTGGTAGCAGTTGACGAGACAGGGGCTCCCGTGCTCGACGACATCACGTTACTGCTGTTGGCCCGTGCGCTGGGGCGGCGAGAGCAGGTGCGCGTGGTCGCGATGGACATTTCGCTGATGGTGGAGAAGTGGCTGCGCGAACGCGGCTTTCCGGTGCGCCTGACCCAGGTAGGGGATCCGTACGTTGCCCTGGGGCTGGCCACCTGCGATGCGAGTTTCGGGAGAGTTCCGAACGGGCATTACCTGTTCCCCGGTTTCAACGGATATAGCGACGGCTTCTATGCTGCGGCGGTGCTGACCGAGATCGTGTCGCAGGCCAAGAGAGCAGGGAAGCCTGTCAGTCAACTCGTAAGCGAATTGCCGCACACGTTTATCATGAAGACAAAGAGGCCGTTCGGCCACTCGCAGGGACAGTTCGTTCGCCGGGTGGCCCCTGTGCTGCGCCAGCTGTTCGAGCAGATGTGCGGAGAGGTTGACTACCTGCAGACGGACGATGCGGTTGTTTGTTCGAGCACCGACAGCAAGAAGGTCCTGGTGCGATTCAACCGATGGGACCACCAGCTCAACGTGCAGGCCGAGTCGCTCACCTCCCCGCAAGAGGCGCAGGCCGACATGGATGTGATAGGGCGCGCCCTTGACGGCATCGTCCTCTGAAACTGCGGCTGCGCGGCAAAGCCCAGCGAGAGGGGAAACGTGAAAGTCGTGGTGTTGGGCGCCAGCGGGCAACTCGGCAGCGAGCTCTGCCGCGCGCTGGCTGACTGGCAGCTGACAGCGCTGACCCACGCAGACATCGAAATCGGCGACGATGCCAGGGTGCGCGATGTTATCGGGTCGTTATCAGCCGACCTAGTGATAAACGCCGCCGGGTTGACGAACGTCTCCGGCGCGGAGGAAGAACCCCAGCGGGCTTTCGAAGTCAACGCCCTCGGGGCGCGCAACGTCGCCCGCGCATGTGCGTCGGCGGGGTCGGCCTTGATGCACATGAGCACGGACTATGTATTCGACGGTGAAAAGGGCTCGCCGTACCTCGAGTGCGACCTGCCCAATCCCGTGAACGTTTACGGGGTGACGAAACTGGCCGGCGAGCACTTCGTTCGCGCGATCGCAAAGCGCTGGTACATCGTGCGCACGAGCGGCCTCTACAGCGAGTTCGAGTGCCGGGGCAAGCGATACAACTTCGTGCGCCGGATGCTGGAAAGCGCCAAGGCGGGCGGGTTGAAGGTGGTTTCCGACGAGATCTCCACGCCCACGTTCGCTGCGGACCTTGCCCAACAGATCCGCCTGATAGCGGAAAAGGGCCGCCCGGGGCTGTATCATGCCACTAACTCCGGCCAGTGCAGTTGGTATGAGTTTGCCTCCACGATATTCGAGTTGACGCGCGCGCGAGTCGAACTGATAGCTATCAGCGCGTCAGAGTACAGCTCGACGATGCGCCGGCCCCGATACTCGGTGCTGCAGAACGGCTACTTGCAGCAGCAGAACCTGGACATCATGCGCCCGTGGCAAGAGGCCCTGGCAGATTACCTCGGGCGCATCGGGGCCACGAGGTGAGCGGAACGGCCAGCGGGGGTATAAGGTTGTAATGGTAGGCTGGCCGGCCGTGTATTCGCAAGGATGGCGAGGGGAGAAATGAAGCATCGCGTACTGGCGGGCGTGGGCACGCCCGCCCTACAGATGATGGGATTGCTGCTGGTGTGGGCCGCGTGTTCAGCCGCCAGCATGAATCAGGAATTGACGCGCGCTCTGCCCAGCGGCGAGCAGGCAATGCCATGGGTTGCCCTCAGCGGCAGCACGACGTATGGAGAAGGAGTTGGCCTCACAGAGATTTATGACGGCGGCTACAAGAAATACCTGGACAATGGGGTTGTTGCCGCAGCCAGGCAAGTTTATCGCAAGGGGAAGCTGATTGCGGAGGTGATCCTGCACCGCATGAAATCCGAGGGCGCGGCCAAGAAACTCGCACAAATCAAGAACGCCGAGTTCGGAAGCGCCCGCATACTGGAGATGAAGGACCTTCGCGGGATCTCCGGCGGATTCGCCGCCTATCAGCCCGGAACGGCGACGGCTATTGTGTGGGGCGGCCGGGATCGAGCATATCTGTGCAGTGTGGTCATCGGTGGCAGGGGGGCGGACCGCGAGAAGCCCGAGGCGCTCGCAATGGCGGCAGTGCGAAACGCGTCCTCTCCCGTACGAGGAGCGAAGTAGGGTGGCTGCAACCTTGTCATTCTGTGCAGAAGCGGGCAGGCACAGGGGCCTGCCCCTACAGTGGGCGCACGATCAGGATTATGAAAGAAAGCACTAAAGGGATCACCAGGCGCGAATTTCTGGTCGCTGCCGCTCAAGGCGGCGCGGTGCTGGCCGGCGTTGGGCTGGTGCGCTGGATCGGCAAGGGCCAGGCTGCTGCTGCGCCGGTTTCGCTGAAAAGGCGGGGCAATCGCGAGATCCTCTCCGTGGCGAAGGGCAATATAATCGGCAGGGGGACGAAAGAGGCCGACCAACTTCTGCGCGCGTGCCTTGGGCCGCTGGGCGGAATCCAAACCTTCGTGAAGCCCGGCGAGCGGGTGGTAGTCAAGCCCTGCGCGAGTTGGATGAGAACCCCGGAGCAAGCCGCAAACACCAACCCGCTGTTGGTGGGCGCAGTGGTAAGCCTTTGCCTCAAGGCGGGCGCAGCCAGGGTGACGGTGTTTGATCACACCTGCGATACGCCCAGCGACCTGGCATTCGAGATCAGCGGCATTACCGAGGCGACGCGCGCTGCCGGCGGGACCCTGGTTTCGGGCCACGAAGCAAGGGCTTATCAACAGATCAAGCTGCCGCGGGGCCGCGTGCTGACCTCGGCTGCTGTACATGGCGCGATCATGGATGCGGACGTGCTGATTGACGTGCCGGTTGCAAAGGTGCACAACGCGACCGGCGCGACAGTCGGGATGAAGAACCTGATGGGCATTGTCTGGAACAGGGTTGCGTGGCACAGTTCTCCGAGCCTGGACCAGTGCATCGTTGATTTCGCTTCCGCAGTCACCCCGACCCTGACGATCGTGGATGCTTCGCGCGTCTTGTTGACCAACGGGCCCAAAGGGCCGGGGGAGACCAAGGCCTTGCACACGATTGCGGCATCGGCAGACATTGTGGCTGCCGACTCGTACGGCGCAAAACTGCTGGGCCTCGATCCGGAGCGACTGCGTCACATCAGGGCGGCTGCCGAAATGCGCCTCGGGCAGGCTGATCTCACAAGGATGAAGGTCGTTCATGCGTCGGCTTGAAAAGACCCGGCGGGCAGTCCAGGTTCTGTCTCTGCTGTCCTTCTTATTCCTGCTGGCGAGCGCTATCGGGCCAGGGCGCTTGCCGGGTTCGCAGTTGTTTCTGGAGGCAGATCCACTGGTTGCGCTCTCCGCGCTGCTTTCGGCGCAGGGTCTGGGCATTGCTGCTGCCCTGGGGATGGTATTGTTTGCTCTGCCCGTTATTGTTCTGGGGCTGCTGACCGAGCGAGCTTTCTGCGGGTGGCTGTGCCCGCTGGGAACGGTGATTGATACCGCGGATAGGATATTCGGGGCGCGGCGCGCGAAGCGCGTCGTTTCGGCGACTTGGCTGAAATACTGCGTGCTGGCCGGTGTGCTTGTCGGCGCGGCGGCGGGCCTGTCGCTGATCTTCCTGTTCGACCCGATTGTCTTGCTGACGCGGTCGCTGACCTTAGGCCTCGTGCCCGCGAGCCAGGCAGCGCTGAAGCGGCTGTCTGATCTGCCTGGCGTGGGTGTCGCGTTTTCGCTTTCGGCGTATGCGGCGGCACCGCAGTTCGTTTACCGGGGGGCTTTACTGGCAGCGCTGCTGCTGGGCGCGGTGCTTGGATTGTCGGCCATGGGGAGGCGCTTCTGGTGCCGCAACGTATGCCCGCTGGGCGGGATATTCTCGTTGCTTTCCAGAACCGCCGTGCTGCGGCTCAGGTTTGGCGATGCCTGCACTGGCTGTTCCGCCTGCGCCAAGGCCTGCAAGATGGAGGCGATCGAGGCGGGCGAAAAGCCGTCTTACAATGCCCGCGAGTGCATATCGTGCTACACCTGTGTCGTGAAATGCCCCGAGGCGGCGATCAGCGTTGGCTGGCCGGGGCAGCAAGAAGGGCGCTCCACGCAGTTGAACCTCTCGCGCAGGCGAGTGCTGCAGGCCAGCGCGGTTGGGATCGGGTGGGCCCTGCTGGGCAAACTTGAGGTGGCATCTTCGCGCGCGGAGTCAGGGGCAACGTTGGGCAGCCCCCATCTCCTGCGCCCGCCGGGCTCGGTTCCCGAGGATGAATTCGTCAAGCGATGTGTGCGGTGCTCCGAATGTGTGAAAATCTGCCCCAATGGCGCGCTTCAGCCGGCGATGGCGGAGGCCGGCGCTTCGGGGTTCTGGACGCCGGTTCTCGTCCCGCGCATAAACTATTGCACCGAGGCGTGCGATGCCTGCGGGAGGGTCTGCCCGACATATGCCATTGAGCAGTTCTCGATCAAGGAGAAGAAGTGGCTTTTCATCGGGACCGCGGTGATTGATCGCAGCCGCTGCCTCGAGTGGAACTCGGACAAGACGTGCCTGGTGTGCGATGAGCAGTGCACGTACAAGGCGGTGTACTGGGACGATGTTGACGGACGCCGCAGGCCCTTTGTGAACGACCAGGTTTGCGTGGGCTGCGGGATCTGCGAGAAAAAGTGCCCTGTGGGGCCCGAGGCAGCGATTCGGGTTTTCAGTTTTGGCGACAAGCGCGACTGGCCCAGGGAGCGCCAAAAGAAGTTCCGCGCCTCCGCGCGGCCGCTGGGCAAGGATTACACTTTGCTGCCGGTTGACTAGCCAATCGTCAATCCTGTAGCCGCAGCCTTCAGGCTGCGCGGTCGGATGCAGGTGCGCGCAGGCTTAAGCAGTCGCTTCGTAGGGGCGGAGCGTTGCTCCGCCCGGAGGCGGGAGCAGCAGCGCTGCTCCCCTACGAGAGGAGATTCGATGGGCGTGAAGAGAGTAATCCGGGCGGCGGCATTCGTCTCGATAATGGCAGGGTGCCAAGTGCATGGTGCGACCATCGGGCCGGAGAAGAAGATCATCGAGTGGGGGTGGGACCAGCCTGATCCGGCCTACATGCGGGCGAACATCGCGCAGATGGAAAAGGCGCCGTTCGACGGGGTGATCTTCGGAGTCAGGGCATGGACCAAGGACGGGCCGATTTACTTCTCGCACGAGAACTGGGGCAGGCGGCTCTTCACCGAGGAGGAACTGCGGCCGGCGATGGAGGAGCTGCGCGCGACGAACTTCGAGAAGTTCACCGAGAACTTCATGCGCCCTGGCCTGTCGGATCGCGCACAGCCGAGGGCGGCGCGCCGTCGCCATAGCGGCTATGGCGCGTCGGCGGCTGTGCCACATACAAACGTGAGGAGGTAGGCTGATGTCGAAGAGGGAGATTTCGCGGCGTGAGTTTCTGCGAGCGCTGGGCGGGGCTGCTGCGGCGGCAGCCGGATTGGACGGGATGGCGCGCGCGGGGTTGGGCGCGAAGAAGAGCAAGGTTGTGGCGGTTTTCCATTCGAAGGCTCTCGCCGAAGGGCATGTTGCAAACCCCGAGGTCGTCACCGCGATGCTCGAGGCCGGCATTCAAAGACTGACCGGCAAGCCCAACGTGCGTGCGGCGTGGGCGACTGTCATTCGGCCGCAAGATGTAGTCTCGGTGAAGTTTAACGGGGTGGGCGCCCCGACCATCGAGACCCACCCCGAAATCCGCGACTGGGTGCGCAAGTGGGCTCTTCGCATGGGCGTGCGGGACGCGGACTGCGTGCTGTGGTGGAAGAGAGACCTGCAGGGAGAGGATGCCGGCTGGAGCGAGCCCTACACTCTGCCCAGCGGTCTGAAGACCCAGGTGCGCAACGTTCTCGTGCGGGCAACGGTGGGGATCAACCTTCCAGTGTGCAAGGCGCACTGGGGCACTGGGATTACCGTCGCACTTAAGAATCACTTCGGCTCGATAAACAACGCGGGCCGGTTCCACGACTGGGAGCAGAACGAAGGGGGGCCGCAGTTCCCCCCGATGTGGCAGAGCATTGGCGAAATCTACGCCCTGGAGCCGATTGCGAAAAAGGAGAAATTGATCATCTGCGATGCGCTGCGCCCTGTTTGGGACGGCGGGCCGGACGACAACCCCCGCAACCGCTGGAACTACAATGCAATCCTCTTCAGCACCGACGCGGTTGCGGTTGATTCGATCTGCTGCGACATCCTGGAGGCGAAGCGCCAAGAGGTTGCAGGCAAGCCCTTTCCGGCTACGAGCGGCCGCAAGTCGGTGGACCACGCGGCCGCCCTCGGCCTGGGGAACGCAGCGAGGGAAAAGATCGAGCTGGTCGAAATCAGACTTGGCTAGCATGTAGAGGATGTCATTCTGAGCCCCGACGCGGTCGGGGCGAAGGATCCCACCGTGATTCGTGAGGGTGGGATTCTTCGCGGAGTTTACTCTGAGCCAACAAAGAGATTCTTCGTCCGCCGGCTGGCGGGCTCAGAATGACAGGCGAAGGGCTCAGAATGACATGGCGCGCGGCCGGCCACCACAAGGCCGGTGGGTAGCGCATTCGGCCGGGCCAGCGGGGCAGAACGCGAGGTTCTGCCCTACGGGATGAGAATCGTAGGGCAGGAGCTTGCCTCCTGCCCCCGGTCAAAGCCGAGTAGAAGGGAAAGGCAGTGGCACGAGAGCGCATTCTTCGCACCGAGGACTCGATCGTCGCGCGCTTGAAAGCGCGGAAGCCAGTGCTTCCCTTCGAGGCTCGCACCCGTGAGGAGTGGCAACAATGGAGGCGCGCTTTCCGGCGCGCAATTCTCAAGGAACTTGGTCAGATGCCCGAGCCGGCGCCACTGGGGGCGGAAGTGCTCGAACGAACAGACCAGGGGGATTTCGTTCGGGAAAAGGTAATCTTCGATTCCGAGCGCTTCATGTCTGTTCCAGCGTGGGTGCTGGTGCCGAAGGGATTGAAACGCGGCGAACGCAGGCCCGGCATTCTATACGCGCACGGGCACGGTCTGGGAAAGGATGGGGCTGTCGGCCTGGTTGACCAACCATATCATAAGAACTTCCCCCTTACCTTGGCGAAGAACGGCTATGTTGTGATCGCGCCCGACTGGCGATGCTTCGGCGAACGCGCGGACTCGGACGCCTGGGTGCGCCGCCCGAGCCGCGACGGGTGCAATGTCGCTTACCTCGCGATGGGGTACTTCGGCTTTCACATGCTGGCGCTGCAGGTCTGGGACGGGATGCGAACGCTCGACTACCTATCAAGCAGGCCGGAGGTGGATGGACAGCGCATCGGATGCATCGGGTGCTCGTTCGGCGGCACGATGACGACTTACCTCTCCGCGCTCGAGCCGCGCATCAAGGCCGCCGTGATCTGCTGCTACATCAGCACGCTGGGCGACGCGTTTGGGCCGCGCGGCAAGGGCAACTTCTGCGGGGTTCAATACATGCCCGGGCTGGCGAAATACGGCGACATCCCGGAGGTTGCGATGCTGATCGCGCCCAGACCGCTCCAGGTTCAGATCGGCGAGCAAGATGAGTGCTTTGTGAAGGACGACGCAGTTCCCGCCGCGCGGCGCATTCAACGTGCCTACCGGGTAGCCGGGGCCGCCGATCGCTTCGACCTCGACGTTTTTCCCGGCGGCCACGAGATTGACCCCGACCGGGCGCTTGCCTTCTTCGACCGCTGGCTCAATCCGCCCAGGGCATAGCAGCGCGCGCAGGGGCATTCGGCGGCGCCGTCGAAGCATTTGCAGCGGGATGGGCTCTGCGCAGCAACTGCCGACCGCGCGCGCACGCCGAGCCGTCACCTGGAAAAGCCTGCTAGCAGGCGCGCTGGGCTCGGCTGCCATTGGCCTGGGCGACCCTTACGGCATCCACGTCGTGCGCGGGTCTTACATGGCCCTGGATTTCAGCACCGCAGGCGCCATTTTCCTGTTGTTCGTGCTCGTCTTCTTTTTCAATCGCGTTCTGGCGCGCATTCGGCCCGGATCGGAACTCAGCCGGGGGGAACTGATCACCGCCTACATCATGATGATCTGCGCCTGCGCTGTCTCCACCATGGGCCTCGCATCGCAACTGCTGCCCATTATCACGGCCCCCTTTTACTATGCGACCCCCGGCAACGACTGGGCGAACCTCATTCAGCCTCACATCAACCCCGCGCTGGCGCCGCAAGGGCAGCAGGCAATCAAGGGATTTTACGAGGGCCTGGAGGCAGGACAGCGCATACCGTGGGGTGCCTGGGCGCGGCCATTGGCTGCCTGGCTGCCTTTCCTGGCCGCGCTGTACCTGGTGATGATTTGCATTGCCATCTTGCTGCGCAAGCAGTGGGCGGACCGCGAGCGGCTGAACTATCCGCTCACCCAGGTGCCGCTGGCACTCGTGCAGCGTGAGGCGTCGGCTGCGCGCCCGCTGTTGCGCAACCCCCTGTTGTGGCTTGGGTTCGCCTTGCCATTCGGGATCGGAACCCTGACCGCGCTGCACACTTACTACCCTTCGATTCCCGCGCTCGCAATCGTTCGATACATCCCCATCATCCAGCCGCCCTCCAAGGTGATTCTGCGCCTGAGCTTCGCGATGGCCGGGTTCTTCTATTTGGTGAACCTGGATGTTCTTTTCAGCCTCTGGTTTTTCAGCCTGATTTTCCAGTCGGCCTCATGGACGATGAACTACTTCGGCCATCGCTGGGAAGAGAACATGGGCATCTACGGCGCCGTTGACCCGATGTTCAAACATTTGGGCATGGGCGCGATGATAGCGCTGGTGGCGTTCGGGCTGTGGATGGCCAGGGAGCATCTCGGGGCAGTGGTACGTCAGGCACTGGGTATCCGCCGGGGCGCGGAGGATTCCGGGGAGATACTTTCCTACCGGACCGCCTTCTGGTGCCTGGTGTTGGGCCTGATAGTCATCGCAGTGTGGCTGCACTGGTCAGGGATTCCATGGAGGATGCTGGTTCCGTTCCTCGCGCTGGCGTTCGTGCTTTTCGTTGGCCTGACGCGGGTGGTTGTAGAGACCGGGCTCGCAGAGGGGGTGGCTGCCGCGATCGCGCCGGGTTCCGTTGTCTCCTGGTTTGGGAGCTATGCGTTCGGGCCAAGCGGGTTGACGGCACTTGGCTTGTCGTATGTGTGGTGTTCGGACATCAGGACGTTTGTGCTTGCCTCTGCGGCTCACGGGCTGAAGCTGGCGGATTTCCGTGGCGAGAGCAAGCGCGGGCTGCTGTGGGCGATGCTGCTCGGGATCGCAGTCGGGGCGGGCTGCGCGATCTGGGTCACCCTGGTGCTCGCCTACCGTCACGGGGCTGTGACGCTCGACCAGTGGTTCATGGTTGAAGGGCCGCAGTGGCCTTATCGCTGGGTAGAGCAGAAGATCCGCGATCCAAGCAACCCGCACCAGGCAGGCCGCTTGGTCGGCGGCATCGGGGCGCTGGTGATGCTGGCGATGATGCTGCTGCGCATGTCTTACTCGTGGTGGCCGCTGCACCCGGTGGGGTTCGCGGTCGGCAGCGTGTGGATCATGGACGAACTGTGGCTCACGTGTGCGCTGACATGGCTGCTCAAGTGGTTGATCGTGAGGTGGGGAGGATTGCGGACATATGCGGTGCTGCGGCCGGTTTTCCTCGGGATGATACTGGGGCAGTTCGTTTGCGCGGGCCTGTGGCTGATCATTGACGCTTTCACCGGCATGCGCCAGAACATGATCTTCTGGATCTAGCCAGCTGGAGTGGCCCGGAAATTGCTGCGTCCGGATAGGTGATGGACAAAGCTGTACGCCAGGGCGATTCTGCGATCGCGCTCAGGCTGGCGTTCTACGGCGGCCTGGTGGTCTGCGTGCTGGACGGCCTTGGGCGGCGGCCCAGCATCGCCGCGATGGCGGTCGGGGCATGCGTGCTTGTCACGGCCGTCGTTCTTCGCGTTTGGTCGCAACTCGCGCTGGGACAAGCCTGGAGCACGAGACTGCGCGTTGAGCCCCAGCAGCCCCTCATCACTGCCGGGCCCTACCGCCTGGTGCGCCACCCTGCCTACCTTGCACTGATCATTTTCTATCTCGGCGCAGTGATTGCATTCCGCAGCATCAGCGGGCTGATGGTTTTCGCACTCGGCCTGGCGCCCGCGATCTGCCACAGGACGGCGCTGGAAGAGACCGCCCTGGCTTCTCACTTCGGCGAGCAATACCTGCGCTACGCCGCCGCAACCAAACGCATCCTGCCGCTACTCTTCTGACCCGCTGCTGGCCCCTGGTTGCGCAGGGGAAGGCCGTTGGACGCAGAATGGTCGCGACCAGGATGCCTACCTCGATCAAGCGGCGCGCCAACGAACTCGACGGCAAGGCCTGGACGCGCTTCTCGATCAGCGTCTGGGACGACATCCGCAAGACGCCCGAGGAGCTGCGGCTGAGGCACCCGGCGCTTTTCCCGGTTGCGCTCGTGCGCCGCCTGGTACAGTGCTTCACGAACCGGCGCGACCGGCTGGTTTTCGATCCTTTCAGCGGGGCGGGTTCAACTGTCATTGCCGCGGCGCTCGAGGGTAAGTCAGGGATCGGGTTGGATATATCGCGCGAGTTTTGCGGCATTGCCAGGCACCGGCTGGCAGCGATGGCTCCGGAGGGCGAAGGCCGCATCGTGCAGGCTGATGGGCGTAAACTGCTGGATTACGTGCCAGCAGGCTCAGCCGACTTGATGGTCACCTCTCCACCCTACTGGGACATCCTCACCCGGCCGCGCACTGCGGATCGCAAGCCCATCCGCCACTATGGGAAACAGGCGAGAGACCTCGGGAGGATAGGCCGCTACGAGGATTTCCTGGCGGCGCTCTCAACCGTTTTCCGACAATGTTTCGCTGCGCTGCGGCCCGGCAAATATGCTGTCGTGGTCGTGATGGACATAAGGAAGAAAGATCGTTTCTTTGCGTATCATTCCGATATCACGCGAATGATGGAGCAGGCGGGGTTCGCTCTCGACGACATAGTCATCTGGGACAGGCGACACGAATACAACAACCTGCGGCCGCTCGGTTACCCCCACGTATTCCGCGTCAACAAGGTGCACGAGTTTGTGCTCATCTTCCGCAAGCCACCGGCCTAGCGACTGAGGTGGATGCCCACGACCTTGTAGATCGCCAACTCGGGAAGGGTGAAGTCGAGGCGATCGGCATGCTGGGAGAATGCAAGCGACTGTCGGTCCGCTCCGGGCTCAAGAGCGTCAATCGCCGAGACCCGCCAGCCTTCCGGGATCGGCAGGCTGAGGCGAAGGCCCCGCGCGATAACGGGCGGGCCGGATTTTCCTATTGCGTGAATCGGCACGTTGTAGTTGAGCACGTGGGCCACAAGCAGCGCGTCGCTCCTGCCCTCTCTCGCGAAGGCGCTCACCCGGACCGTTGGTGGGGCCTGGGGGTCGGCCACGGCGAAGCCCGTCTTAGCAAGCGACCGCAGCAATGACAGCAAGGGGCTCGGCTTTCGCGCCTCCGCAGGCGTCGCCTGTGTGCGCTTCATAACCACCTCGATGTCATTCGATTCGTCTTCAGAGAGGTCGAAAAGTTCGAACGCCCGAGATGGAACAACTTCGTTCAGGCTGCTCATCTGGACTAAGAATCCTTTTCCCAGCGAGCGAGCCGCCGGCTTACCTTTCATCGCCGCAGCCGGCTGCCAGGCTGCAAAGGTGTCCTGGGGCCGCGGGCGGCCCAGTTCGTCGAAGTCCCCGCACTTACCAATGACTATCAGTATGCCGCCGGAGCGCACGTAGTCGCGCAAGGCTTTGATGCGCTCGTCGCTCAGGTGACTCACCGCAGGAAGTATCACCGCCCGGTAGCGGCGCAGGCTTGCAAGGGTGAAGTTTTGCTCCACTATGAAATCGAAGAGCACGTGCTCGTCAGAAAGATGGCGCCGAATGTGATACACCGCGCGGAGGTGGTCCAGATTGCCCCAGTACAACTCATCGTAGAGGAAGCACACCCCCACCTGCGACCACGGGCGCAGGCCCTCGAAAAGTTTCCTGTTGCTGCGCCAGAAAGCGCGATATTGCGTGCGCACTTCAGGGCAATTGTAGTTTCCCTGTATCAGGCAACCCCCTCCTCCGGCGCCGGCCTCGGCCATCGCCAGTGCCACGCCGTCGCGATCGTGAGCATGATACAGCAGCATCCCTCCCAGAATCCCGCTCGCGAACGCGAACTTGTATTGGAGGATGCAATCCGAAATGGTATCGGCCCCGAAGCGCCCCGATTGCTGCATCTCCTCGTACATCAGCCAGCGGCAAGTCTTTGCCCATCGCCCGACATCCTTGCTATCGCCGATCCGCCCGCGAACGCCGTCAATGTGCGCCATGGGCGAGAGGTTTGGCAGCACAATGAAACCGGGCTTTATTCGGTTCCCTTCTCGCGCCAGCATCGAGAAAAGCCGGGCCATGCTCCAGGCGCGGAACCGCTGCGTCTCGGCCCACAGCAGGCCCTCGCCTTTTCTTCCGAGCCGCACGCTCTCCTCCGAGGAGAAACCGAAGAGCCGCTTCAACTCCTGCGGCGAGTAGTGCTGCCGCAGATACTTCGCGAAAAGCGCCCGACAGGGCTCGTTGTAGCAGTAGAGAGAGTTCACATCCACGAAGAGCCCATCGTAGCCGCACCGCGCGATTGTGCGCGTCACGGCCCTGAGATAGCGCTGCCATTCGGGGTGATTGATGCACGGCTCGTACACGTACGGCCCATTCTCTCGCGCAGTTCTGCGTTTGCGATTTTGCATCCAAGTGATGGGATCGGACGAGGGCTTCCTGCCGAAGCCGAAGCGCGCATATTCCTCCCAGTGGTCGTAGAATTCCCAGAACCCGGTGCGCTTGAGGTGGTCGCCGAAGATGAAGATGTCGCAGATATACGGGATGACGACCTTCGCGCCTGCGCGGTGGAGCGAGTCAACGTAACGGGAGATGCGCTTCATCTCGGCATCGCATTCCTTCGGCGACAGGCGCTGGTAAACGAAAGGATCCGAGCCGCGGGTTGGCCCGAACATGCTCTTGAAAACAACGTCGTGGCCCAC
>Ga0315280_10000374_pt1 | contig 82445 bp, 68 predicted proteins | sample YL17G06_40_MG_FD_203697 | JGI IMG/M metagenome (GOLD analysis project Ga0315280, IMG submission 203697) | Sediment microbial communities from Yellowstone Lake, YNP, Wyoming, USA - YL17G06_40 | ecosystem: Environmental > Aquatic > Freshwater > Lake > Sediment | place: USA: Wyoming | collected... | reverse complement strand
TCCCTTTCAGTGACTATGGCGATAGGGGTCTCATATTTCACTACGATCAAGCTTCCGATGTGCTTTTCGCCCATAATCTTGGCAGCTTCATCCATCAAGGCATCAGCAGTTGTCGTAACCACCCCTCTGCTCATGAACTCCTTCACCTCCAGGTGCCTCATGTACTCCCTGTATGCGCTGTCGAGGAGGCTTGGGAATTCCTTTCCTAGATCTTTCCCCGATCCCATATAATCCCCGTAATAAAGGGATAGTAACTCCAGATTAAGCTTTACGCTCTAGAGATATTGGGGAAGGAAGAGCCCTAAGTAGCCTTCTCGCCTAAATAATTAGGGAATTACCTTGGGCTCTACGCTTCTTGCATTCTCATCCCCTTTGAATCAACTCCTGGATGATGTTGGCGAACAAGTTATAAATTCGCTCGAAATAAGGTGCGATTGATGTTTGATATAGTAAACATCAGGGTTTGTTTGATATAGTAAGATCCAAAGCCTTTCTTAAGTTGACGCTGACAACTACACTCCTCACCACTGGTTCAGTCCGTATTGGCTTGATAAACTTGGCCTTAGCCAGTGAATCTGCGACATGAGTCAGCTCCTTCTTTGCTGTATTTACTGAAGATGTACCAACGCTGATTAGCTTTCCAGTCATAAAGATATTGACTTTACCTTGCATTTTCTTAGATTTAAAATAAGCGACATTGCCATGATACTTTGTTGGATCGTATTGAACATCTTTGAGTTCAGTTAGCTTCAAGAGATCAATTGGCTGTTTCAGGTCAGCTGTTACGACTACGTTGACCACTCTACGTTTTCCTATTTCTGGCAATGTAAGGTCTGTCTATTATCGTTTTCTATGGATATAAACACGATGGCAAGAATAGTGCACGCTCTACAACGAGGCACCATGATGTTCACACAGCCGTCTTATGTGCATCTTGTTGACATACCTGTTCGCGCATACTTCGGAGCAGAACCTTCGACCCATAGTCTGCCAGCACCTGACCATGACGCGTCTCTCCTCATGCCTTACTCCTCGAGGGACAGCCTCAATAGCTCTCCCACACTCCGCGCATTCCCTCTCTTTACTTTCGAGGTTCAATACTCTTCTTCTTGCGTCGAGAGTATGCATGGACGAATGTACTGTCTATTGCAGCATTTGCCTTCTCGCTGCCGTAGAGGCCCATCTTGAGCGCTTGGTCCCTGAGTTCTTTGAACCAGGCTCCAAGATGGATCGGAATATTCATTGGTCGGACCGTAGAACTCGATGGAGACATACCTCAACCCTTTCGGACCGAGGCAAACTCCTGACGTTCACGATCATACGCAATCCCCCGAGTGGATTCGAGGAGTTCTGGATTCCTGTGCAGGCTCTCCCTCGAGCAGTTTCATGACGTCATCCTTGTTCTTGAGGCCAACCAATGCTTGGCAGGCGGCGTCGAGGAAGCTCTTGACCGGCACGAGGTCTATGGACCTGTCCTTCAGCATCTTGTCGACCCCCAGGTCGCCTATGTGCTCGAAGTTGTACTGAGGCATGATGATTTTCTTGGCGTACTTGTCCGCCAGGGCCGCCTCGACCTTCCCCATTCCACGGTAGTCGAGTCCTCCGACTGGCCAGACCTCGCCCCTCGCCGTTATGGCCCCCGTCATTACGACATAGGGATCGACCTTGGCGTTCGTGAAAGCCGACAGCATGGCGATGCCGATCGCCAATCCGGCCGATGGCCCTGAGACGGGGGACATGGTTATGCCGGGTGCCACCATCTGCTTCTCCATCCCCTTGGCAGGCGTTACGAGCTCCACATACACATCATTCGATCTGAAGCGCCAATTGGCTATGGAGTTCAAGTAGATGAAGGCATCTTCTGCGCTCGCCAATATGCTCTCACCCGCCTCGCTCCCCACCACGTGAACCCTCCCGGATCCGTTTCTGTTCACGATCACCTCTATGACCCCCACGAAGCCCCCCATCTGGCCGCTCTCACCGAAGGCGACGAGGCCATACGCCTTCCCGACCTCGGGCACCTCCAGCCTGATGGTCTGTTCTATCATCTCGCGCGCTTCCTCAAGTCTCTCGTCGGCCGTTTTCTCGATGGCCTGCTCGAAGTGATAGACCTTCAATGGATAGTTGGAGGGATCCATGCCCTCGAGGACGCTCGCGATGTTGGGATCGCTCTCCGGGATCCCCTTGATCTTGTAGAACCTCTCCAAGTCTTGTTTGTAGATCTTCTTTACCTCGGCGACCTTATCCTGGCCCTCGCTCATGGCTCGCGCAAGTCGCTGGGCAGCCTCGAGCTCCTTCGTCCTCAGTCTGTTGGCATCGTTTATCGCATCGGCCATTTTCCTCGGGCTTAGGACCTTCTTCTCGAATACCTCGAGTATCTTATCGACGGTAGTCTCTTCGTCAAGGCTATCCGTGTAGTGGGCTAGGTGTATCTCTATGACCTCCCTCTTCTCGTTTCTATTCTTGGGATACGTGAACTCGAAGTGCCTCGTAAACCTCTCGAGGAGGGCGGGATCGATTACCTCCAGACGATTGGTGGTGCCTATCACGACCACCCCCAACAGAGGCACGAATCCATCTATCTCCGTGAGGAGCTGGCTTGTGACCCTGTCCACAACTGGGTCGTAGCGGCCCCTCATGGGCGCGATTGAATCGATCTCGTCGAAGAAGATGATGGCCGGCGAATTCTTCCGTGCGTCCTCGAATATGTTCCTCACCGTCTTCTCCGGATCGCCGTACATGCCTGTGAGTATGGATGGACCATTTATGCTGTATAACCAGACGCTGTTCTCCCCGGCTATCGCCTTGGCCAGGAGGGTCTTGCCTGTACCGGGTGCACCGTGGAAGATGAAGCCCTTGGGCGGCACGTACCTCGCCCTGGCCGACAGCTCGGGATTTAGGGCCAGCGATATCTCCTTGATGACCTCCTCCCTCACGCCGTACAGACCTCCAACATCCTTGTAGGAGTTCTTCGGCTTTAACCTCAGCACTGATTTCTTGGCCGCCTCAGTCCTCTCCTCGGATGCGTATGATTTGAGCCTGCGCGCGACGGCCCTGAAATCGTTCAGTGTAACCTGACCGCCTATGTCCTGCACCGAAGGCAACTTGGTGGATGTGTCGCCACTCCTGAACTGTTCCACCAATTTCTGCTGAACGGGAGTGGACTTGCTGTCCAAGACCATCTCGAAGGCGTTCACGACATCGGCGGGCGTGAGCTCCATCCCCCCGATGGACCTGACGGCATCCTCCAGCGTGTCGATGATCTTGTCGGGTTCGATCTTCAGGCCGAATTTCTCGCACTGCTTTGTCGCTATTTGCCTCAGCATCTTGTTGTCCAGGGTCTTGTCGAGGTCTATAGTGCCAGCGACCCCTCGTCTCCTCAGGGTCTCGGTCAAGGCCTCATATTCCGTTGTGGCTGTCATGAGGATCGTCCTGTAGTTCCTCTTCTGCAGCTCATCGATCCTCTCGAGAAATGTCGTCTGCACCCTCGTCTCCTCCATCCCCGTCTCGGTCACTGATTGGAACTTCTTCCCGAAGGCCTGGAACTCGTCGATGAGCACTACGCTCGGCCTTATGAAAGCGGCGTTGAAGAACTCCCCCAGTTTCTGGGCACTGCTCCCATACCACATCGTGTACACCTGTTCTGGCTTTAGTGACGCGAAGTAGACGAGGATTGCGTTCTGTAATCCGGCCTCAAAGGCATCGTTCTGGCACCCCTCGGCGAAGAAGGTCTTACCGCTGCCGCTCCCGCCCTTAATAACGAATAACTTGGGCGGTGGTAGATTCGTGATCATACGAACCTTGGGGTCCTTCAGGACATGGTAGTAGACGCTTAGCATCACTTTGTCGAACTCTTCTCTCCTGCCAATCAGCTCATTGGCCTTCACCTTTGGGAAATCGGGGCGCTTCCTTATCTTCTTAGCTTGTGCCTCAACTCTCTTCTTCCTCTCCTCGGGCGGCTTCATCAAGAATCGCCAGAGCCTATACTGCCAAGATGTTATGTAAAGCAACGGACCGTATATCTTCCTCAGACGCCTTCTATTGTACCACCACTGGTCTATGAACTCTTCCTCTTGTTCATCGGGCACTTTCCCTTGCCACTCTTCCCCTTGTTTATCGCACGGCATCTATTTTCCCTCCCTCTCGCTCGCTCTAGGTGTGCTATTCGGACTAGCTGTACTAAAGGAATAATCACCAAACGGAGTTATATATAATTCGCTTATCATCGTATCCAGCTCATAATTTAACATATCATATCACCATCGCATCATATAACCCTGAGATAGACCCAATAAGTCCCCTGCCTCAAGCTCGACCTGACGTACTCGTAACCCGAGAGGTCGAAGCGGCAGTTTCAGCATTTGACGTCAAACCTTGAACTGAAGGGCGGGAGGTACGCGCCGCATCTTGGGCATGAAGGCATGATCATATCTCCACGGGCAGATCCTTCGGGGTCCATCCTTAGCTAAGGGATACCATGCTCGAGGGGGTAGGGGGGTGTGTAAGAAGAAGAACTCGTTCCGCCAACCGGTTGCCACCAGAGCTCCCCCGCCCATAACTGAATGCCGAGATATGGGCTCGATATCAAAAACCATCCGGTGAAACGACCTTATCTTCCGGTAAAACGCCTTGAAATTCGCCCGGCGTATGGAATGCCGAGATATGGCCTCGATGCCCAAAACAGACGGTCATCCCCGGTAGAGTGTTTTGTTTTGACGTCAAACTCATCTTGAGGCAGCGCGCGCGAAGAGGAATCTACTCAGGGCTTATTTTCGAGGCTGCTTAAGATCTCTCGCAGGAGGGTTGCCAATGCGATCCTAGGGCCCTTCAGCGTTATTTCTGGAGTCTGGAGCAGCGTAAGCGTTTTTTACATGGCTCTTGGGTTGAGAAATCGCTTGAGTGCGCAACAATCTACTCAGCAAGGAGATTCTATGAAATCTAATGAGTTCTCATGTATGAAAAAGGATTCACTTAAAAAATTAAGTGGGTCGGGCAGGAATCGAACCTGCAATCTCCACATAACGTGCCACTTAAGGTGGATCTCGCCTATGCATCCTTCTAGCGTGCGCCATCGCGCTCTCGCAGGCAGGCATGCCATGTAAGGGTGGCATCATACCTTTGGACTACCGACCCTTGTGGGATTTGCCCCCCATTCGAGTTTAAGTTTTTCGGCTTGGGATTTTCCCAGGTGTTTTCCCGGCCCTCCTTCTCGTCAGGACCGTGGCCACGAGGATTATGATCACTGCCGCAATGGACGATAAGGCCACGTATTCGTAACTATTTACCATCGTCCTCTGAGTCTCCAGCTGGTTCAGTACGTCGTCATAGCTCACCTGCAGCGCTTGGTTCTCGGACCGAAGCTGCTCGTACGATGTCCTCAGGTCATCGTAGCTCGTCGTCAGGTCCTCAATCCTGGATTCCGCAACTTGGAGGGATCGCGTCAATTCCTGATATCGCCCTTCCAGCTCCGTGTAGTTGTAATATCTGCTAGAAAGTTGCGCGTATTGTTCCTCGAGCTCTTCGAAGGTTATGGCCCTGGCCAAGGTTATCGGCATCTTTATGTCGCCATATCCCTGTTGGTGTTGGCCCCCTACCTCCCAGTCGTACTCCGCACTCACCTCGATGTATATCGCTTCTTCGACAGTTGGCGTTATCGTGATCGCCTTCGGTATGCCCGTGCCCTGGGGGAGGTTCGTGTTCACCTCGCTCCTATCCTCATAGTTCGTACCCGCGCCATATACCCTGAGCCTGTAGGATGTCAGCACTATGTCGTAAGTTGACCACACCTCCACAATTATGTTGACCTCTTGTCCCACTTTGGCCTCGATGGGCGATGAGATCACGTAGTAGAGGTGACGCCCCATGTGGCCGATTCGGCTGTAATTCTCCGGTTGCGAAATCGCGCCGAGGTTCGGCACTGAGAGTAAAATCGCGAGCAACAGGAAAGCGGGCTTCTCCAAAGGGGATTACCTCTGAGACGGTATCGATGAGCGTAGTTAAGAGTTCTGCTCTTAATTGAGCATGGACAATATATTAACATTAAATATCGTCGTTGCGATGATTGGATAAGAGGAGGGGATCGGTTACGATTTGAGGGCCCCCATGCGCCGAAAGTCGGCCGAGTCGCCGATCGTGCCATTGCTAGCTCTCGCGATGGTCCTCCTCTCCTTCTCTCAACCGGGGCTTGGCAATGCAGCGTCCCAATCGAATTGGAGGTTTGGCCTCGTCGACGACTGGGGGCTGCCTGTGTCGGAAGCAAGGGCGTACCTATACAATTCGACCGGTGCCAGTTATGCCGATTGGAAATTGATCGGCTGGGGCGACGCTGACGGTTCAGGAAACGTCACGATCTTCAGCTTGCCGTCGAGCTGGGATTCCTCCTGCGTTCCCGGCACAAGCATCGAGTATAGGCTCGTGGTCAAGATGAAGATCAACGGATCCCCATCGCCCATTACCTTGTGGAATGTGACGGCCCTCTCGCTGCCCTTCGCGCCCACAAGGACGATCGTGCGCCTCGGCAGCGCGCTGAACGGTTCGGCCGCCTACTCCTTAGGGCCCTACGGCCTTCCGCCGAATCAGTGGGGGAGGTTCAGGCTTCGCCTCTTCTATGTGGCGCTCAAGGCGGTGGACGAGAGGGGGTATCCTCTGCCGGTGACGGAGGTTTACGCGAGCTTTTGCTCCGAATACAGGCTCGGCTCCTCGAATGGGACGCTGATAACAAACAAGGTCGTGCCGCCTTGGATCAACTCGCCAATGCCATTGGTGAGCCCGACGTGGAGGGAGCCGATCACCAATGGGAGTTGCGGTGGGGAGTTCGGGACGTTTGATCCCTTCTCGCCCAATACTGGACCGGCTGAGTTCGGGGGCGTCGGCTGGATCATCGTCAGGGTTCCCGGTATCCAGCAGGTGAGCGGAGCTGACTCGTCGCTCGTGAAGAACTTGTCGCTGATCCTAAAGTACAGGGGGACCGTCGTTGGGAACTTCACAGCCACTCACTGGCTTTCTCCAGCGGGACGGGCGTGGGTGCACGGGACGGATGTCGACGGCAGGCTGGACGCAGCCAATGGCGCGCGCACTTTGGACGCCGAGCTCCATGGCAACGGGACTCACGTCGTCGTGTGTTCCGTGAGGTGGGTCTACGTAAACCTCTTCGATCAGAACCACGACGGCTGGCCCACGAGGAACGCGAAGCTCACCCTGTACGATTATGGCATCGAGAGCCCATATCCTTGGCCTGGCACGATCGTGCCTATAGATCCTTACACGCCGCCAAATTTCAATCCGTCAAGCGTCCTCATCAGGTACCCGAGCGTCAACACGAGCGTCAAGGTCGTCGTGACTTGGTACGACATCACCGTCAATGTGACGCTCTTTCGGAGCGGTTTGGGCCAGCCCGGTGGGATGCTGATCCCCGGGAGGCCAGGTACGCCCGACCTGGCGAATCCGTCCAACTCGGAGCCTGACGGCGTTGGAAATTTCAACCTGTACTCTGACATGGTAAGGATTAGGCTGAAGCTCCTCAGCTCGGACCTGCTCCCGGCACCCCTTGAGCCGAACGAAGTCGATGAGATCGAGTTCCAGCTGAAGAGCGGGATTGCTAGAACGCCAAGCTACTACGCCAAGTTGTCCTATTGGCACGGATATGTCGCGATTCCGGACAGCCCCCTAGCCTGGCTCTTGGCCTCTCCCACCCTTACGCCTTTGGACATCGATGAAACGACTGCTGCCACCGGCTGGCTTCCGAACGGATCGAGGTCGATGGTGGACATCACCGTCCGGTACCAGGGGTCGGAGGTTTTGGACACGAGCAGGGCGTACCCCATCAACTCCACGATCTACCTCAGGTGTCCTGGATTCGTGAATGGCATCCCGATCGTCGATCCCGCCCTTACTGATTATGACAGGACCCTGGTACTCTATGCCGGAATATACGATGTCGGCTTCAAGGTCCTCCTCGGCAACTCGAGGGTAAATTCGACCGCTTCCGATGTGGCGCTGTTCGTCACCCTTCCGAGCGGCGAGAGGAGGACGATCTGGACGGACGGGAACGGCATCGCAACCTTGCGCTGCATCTCGGCGGGAAACTATGGCGGATTTGTCATCCTCTACAAGATGCGCCCTCTGAATGCCACCAACGTCGGCCCGAATGGCATCAGGGTCGATGGTAATTCTAGGCGCATGTTCGAGCTCCTCTTCCCGGCCTACGACGTAAACTTGACCATTTGGAACTTCCATAGGACATTCAAACTCATCAACGTCAACGTGAGCCTCTACTCGACTGTGAACCTCTCCCAGTACGGGATCACGAACGACATCCTGGACTATGTCATCTCGTCCCCAAGGGGTGGGGGAAGTGTGTTGCCAGAGGGCTGGGAGATACTGCGGAGGTTGCCCTCGGGGATGTCGAAGTCGCCCATAGTGCAGTACAGGACGAACTGCTGGTCGACGAATTCGACATGGCCCCTGAGGATACAGCTGCTGCCCTTCGCGAATTACTCGATCAGGGTATCTGTGCCAAATGGCAGTGGCGCGAGGGGGGCGGGCTTCAGGGACGTCGACGCCAACGCCACGCTCTATTGGAGCATGGACTCGTGGGGCCAGAATGTCGTTCTGGACGGACCCATCTCGGTCGACGTGAGGACCTACGTTTACGATGCCAGGATAACGACCCTTGATGCCTCTGGCATACCCCTCTACCTGTTCGAGAACTCCGCCATACTCCTAGCAGAGCCATACAGGTCCGCCGGCGGGACGAACGGCTTCCTATGGTACCTTCAGCAGAAACATGCCGAGATGGGCGACTACAATGCCTACCTCGTGAGGTTCAACTCCTCTGCGACGAACGTCTTCCACTCCTTCAATGCCAGCAGGGGCCTGAATGACTCCGACATCGCGCTCATGAACCCGGCCCTCAACTACCCCCAGCAGTCGAGGTATCTCATTGGATCCGGAAACCTGTCCAGTCCGAGCTACAGGTTCATCGTCTACTATAGGGGAGTGCTCGTCTTCAACGGTTCAATGAAGTTGTCGAATCCCTATGTCTCCGAGGAGAGCGCCCTGATCACGTCCGCCTACCATTACGTCTTCAGGGTCCTAAACAACCCACCCTCGAACAACTCCTTCACGATCCCCAACTTGCGGGTCGACGTCATATGGGCGGGCCTGAGGGCCTCCTACTGGCCCGCCATCAACCTCACGCGCGGAGAGGCCACAGACGAGTTCGCCCTACTCAATTCCACAAAGCTCGGTAGTGGCTTCAATGTGAGTGTCGTCGAGAGCATGTGGGGGACTCCGCCCTCCAACGAATCCATAGAGCTCCTGCCCTATGAGAGGTTCAGTCCGTACTTCTCCTCCTACATCGCGATTGAGGGCTACGTGACGGACACGAACGGCGAGGTCCAGGCCGTAATCCCGATTTGGAATGACAGCAGAAGGATCTTTGGCACTCCGGCCTATGTCAACGTCAGGACCATACCCGGCATCACGGCGGGGGTGCCCTCTGGTGCCGGGGCAGCCCTCGTCGGGATGATCGACCAACCAAGGACGGACCTCGGCGACCCGCCCTGGTCGGGATGGTATCCACCCTGGCAAGGGTTACATTGCGCGAACCTGACTGGCCTCGTTGATAATTCATCCGCGTCAGCGTTCGGCCTCTCGAGGTCGAAGGGCATTGGCCTGTTGCCCAACGGCACGCACCAGTCGCCCATGATCGTCAGGGTTGCTGCCAATGACCTGACCATAATCGTGAAGGACGCCTCCGGGAATGCCCTTCCCCACCAGAGGCTCGATATCGTGTCTGACGCCCTCTCGTTACACCTCGTGCTCTTCACCGGCTCAGGACCCCTCTCGCTGTCATCGAGCAGGTCATTCATCTTCTGGGGCGCCTACAGTTATGTGGTTACAACGGTCAACCTAACCGATCCCAACCTCATCTACACTTGGCAACTCTACGGCATGCAATGGCTTGCGCGGGCACTGACACCGATGTGGTCAAGCCAAGTCCTTGTCTTGCAGTGGCCCGCCCAACTCACGATTCAGGTATTCGCCGGAGATGGCAGTACGCCCCTTGAGGGGGCCTGGGTCTTTGTGAGCTACGGTACGAACGTAATGGTGGATGGAAATACGGGCGAAATCGGGAACGTCGTCCCAGGAACCAATGTCACCGCCTCGATGACGGACGCCCAAGGTTTTGCAGCGGGCATCGTCCACACGGACAGGGGCACTGTGCCCTTGAGCCTGAACCTATTCAAAGCCACGTATCTGGTGAGGATCTACTACTCGGTCAGAGGTTCGCCAGACATCGTTGGGCCAGTCAGAGGCCTCCTTGTCTACGATTCCCTCACGGACGAACCTCAGCACAGGTACTTGTATCTCGGAGTTGAGCCGCCGGACGCCTCTGGCGTGGATTGGAGCCCTGCCCAATTCAAGATCGCTAGTACTGGCGTCTGGAGCCTGAGGGTCAGGTTGATCAGCCAATCGGGCAGGGCCATCGCAGGCGCGAGGGTCAGGATGGCCCAACTCGACCAGATGTACGACCTCGACCCGATCAGCAACGGCATCTGCTCTACGACCCCGGACGGGAACGCCTGGATGGGCCTCGTCCCGGCGGGGCCGTCGACCATTGAGGCCGAGTGGCGATCGCCATTCAGCTCAGAGCCGACGAGCATCCTGAGGACGCCCGTGAGCGTTGATGGAAATACCGAACTGACACTTCGGACTTCGGTGCACGATCTCGATCTCAAGCTCGTTGGCCAGAGTGGCGATGCCATCGCGGGCGCGCAGGTATCGATCGCCGCGTTCGAAAGCGGAACTATGGCCAAGGTTGGCGTGACGGATGCGAATGGGATCGTACGCGTCCTCTATGTCCCCGAAGGGACGTATCGGGTTGAGGCAATATGGTATGGCGTTGATGTCAGTCCAGGCGCGCTTGTCATCTCGGCCTCCAGGAAATATATTATGACGGCCAAGAACGTCGGGAAGCTCGTCGTGCACGTTGCAGGCGTTCTTGGCCAAGGGCTGTCCGACTCGCAAGTTGACGTGTGGAAGGGGGGAGTTCTGGTCCTTTCAGGGAAGGCCAACGTCCAGGGATATGTCTCGGCCATTCTTCCCTTTGGTGAATACTACGTGAGCGCCAGACACGGCGGGTTGGAGGCTGTCGGCCTGGCAACTTTGAGCGATTCGTCAGCGGCCTTTCAGGTTTCAGTCGGGGAATTCGCAACTCTCTTCGGGATGGGACTGACGCCAGTTTCTACAGCGGCCATTTTCGTTACAACGGCAGCACTGGTCTTGGCCATCTGCATCCTGATAAATGAGTACGTCATCTGGAGGAGGAAACGGATACCTCAGTTATTCAGGTGAATGCCCGACTGAATGCATTTCAGATTCGCTTAGTAGACCTTGTATGACCTGCAGAGGGGGGAACGTAAACTCCTTCCGGCGTTCCTAGGCCCTCGTTTCACCCGACTCGAGGTGCTTGTACGCATCGGGAAGTTCCGGAAAGGAGACCTTCATCCTCTGGGCCGCTATCTCGGAGGCCTCCTGAAGCACCTTCCTGGCCTCTTCGTCATGAACCGAGACGTCGACGGTCTCGCCCGTCACGGTTCCGGCCTCAACTAGCAATGTATCGAGCATCTCGTCGACTTTGGCGAGATCGCCCGCAACCTCCGGCACGACGCCCGTCAACTCGCCCTGGATCTGTTGCACGATATTCACCGCGGGACCGAGGACGCCCATCACGTCGCCAAATTCCTTCACCGTCTCAAGCCTAATGGTGACCCTCTCCAGCGAATGCTGGCTCCTGAGTATGACGCGGTTCATCTTCCTGAGCTCCGCGATCTCGTTGGCATAGATCGCGGCCCTGTCCGTGTCCTTGTTGGTCTCTGCCTGGACACACTGATCGAAGAGCCCCTTCGCCCTTGCCTGGAGCTTCTGGGTCGTCCTGTTCAATTTATCGTTCTGGACCTTCAGCCTCATTATGATCTCCGTAACCCTATCCCTCATCCTGCCTGTCTCTATGGGTGGGGGAGCTGGCTGCACTTCCTTCTTCTTACTCCACGGAAACCTGACGATCTTAACACACGCTCCGTTGGCTGACCTCTAGCGACTTTGGCTGTTATATAAGTAATTGTTAGTCGGCCACAAGGGAATACCGGCCGGCTCCCAATGGAATATCCTTGCCGACCATACTAATACATAAATCAGAGAGAAAGCCGAGAATGCTGATAATATCGAAGGCCCGCGGGAAAGAGACCTTGATGTCGCAGGAGTTGGAGCAACTAGCCACCGAGAGAGCTAAGGAGGCCGTCCAGCTGGACAGGCAGGGATCGAGGGCCGCCGCTATCTCCAAGTACCAGCAGGCCGTGCAGTTGCTCTACAAACTGGTGGAGCTCTCCGAGGAGGAGAGGATGCGCGCAATCTACTGGGAGAAGGTAAAGCAGTACCAGGGGAGGATCGAGCAGCTGAAGTCCGCGAGGGGGATGGAGGTTCCGCTTCAACAGGGCACCGCGAAGTTCGACGATCTCGTGATAAAGGAGAAGCCGAAGGTAACGTGGCAGGACGTTGTAGACCTTGAGGATGCCAAGAAGGCCGTGCAGGACAGCATAGTCTACCCGTACAGGAGGCCTGATCTCTACACGCTTGGCTGGCCGAAGGGGATACTGCTCTTCGGGCCGCCTGGATGCGGCAAGACCCTCCTCGCGGCCGCCGTCGCAAACGAGATCGAAGCTTCATTCTACTACGTCGACGCCGCTGCGGTCATGTCGAAGTGGTTGGGCGAATCGGAGAAGAACATCGCCAACCTCTTCTCTTCCGCGAGGGAGGTGTGTAAGGAAAACCGGCCTGCGATCATCTTCATAGACGAGGTCGACTCCCTAACGGGCGTGAGGCAGGTGGAGGTCGGCGGAGAGGCAAGGGCGAGGAACCAGTTGCTAAAGGAGATGGATGGCCTGACCGAGAAGGGAAGATCTGAACACCTCTGCGTGCTCGCGGCGACCAACAAGCCCTGGGACTTGGACACGGCGTTCATAAGGAGATTCACCAAGAGGATATACATCTCGCTCCCAAACAGGTCCGCACGGACGGCCATGTTCGGGCAATACCTCTCACAGATAAATGTGGACGGCACCGTCACGCCTGATGAACTGGCGGACATGACCCCCAACTACTCCGGAAGCGACATACACGACGTCTGCATGGAGACCCAGTTGAAAGTGAACAGGGAGCTCTTCGAAACGGGTCAGGCAGGGCCGGGGACAAAACCGAGGCCCATTACGATGGGTGACTTCGAGGGAGCGATAAGTCGCAGGGGGAGCAGCGTTACGGAGGAAGCCTTAGCCAAGACTGAGAATTGGTTCAGGATCCACGGCGCTCTGTAGCCCTACGCGGGCTCCTGCTCCTTTGCCTCGATGGCGATCAATCCCTTCTTCACAAGTGAATTCAACGACTCCTTCACTTGGTCCTCCGTTAGGCTCAGTTCGACGGCACATTTCGGGATCTTGAATGCCTCGGGATTGGCCTTGGCGTATTCGAATACCATCCTCTCGATCGAGAGGCACGGGATCTCTGGAAAGCTTTCGCTGACCTTCTGGGCGGCCGCGTTCGAAGCTTCCTCGAGAATGCGTTTCGCTTCCTCGTCTATCTCGGTGGACATGCTCTGACTTACGGTATCGGGCGTTGCCGTTGCCGCAATTATGCTCCCGATGTGGACGTTCAAATCGTCGAGGGATGATGCGGCCTCCGGCATGAAACCCGCAAGCTGCCCCCTGATCTCGTTGATCACGCTCGTGAACGGAAGGAGCTCGCCGACGACGTCCCCGACTTCCTCGAGGGTTTCGAGCCGGACCTTGACCTGCTCGAGGACCAGTTGGCCGTGGAGGATCTTCTTGGCCATCTTCCGCATCTCGACTATCTCTGCGGCGTAAATCGAGGCTTTGTCCGTGTCCCTTGTGGCCAAGGCCTCTATGCAGATGTCGAGGAAGTGCTTGTCACGCTCCTTTAACGTCCTGTAGATGCTGTCCATCTTCTCGATCTGTACCCTGAGCTTTGCCAGTGATTGTTCGATCTTGTCGATGGGGAAATTTACACCATCAGACCATTCCAATCCTCTGCTCTCCAACTCCTTACCATCGGGAACGGGGGCGGTGATGTTGATCGCCGACTTCATTCAGTCCAGGGGCTCCAGATGTGAATCGCCACAACTAGGATTTTTATCTTTCGTGAATGCCAATACCACAAGGGTCTCTTGGTATGACAATGCCAACATTTACATCTATTCTCCCCGTTGAATTTCTGGATCAACAACATCGTGAAACACGATGCGATCCCTTTGCCGTTAGCAGGAACGCTTTCCCCCATCGAGGCTCGAATCCGAAATCGCCTAACTCACAACGTTTCGATATTATGTGGCGCGAAGGAAACCAAAGGGCGTTTCGGGAACAGAAGTTCATATGGCTGTAACAATTACAAGGAAATTCCCGCGAGCAGGAACATTATCAGATAAGAGCCGAGGAAGGAGGCCATGCCTGCCAACGAAATGGCGAGCAGGAAGGTCTGTCTGTTCTTGAGGACCCTCCAGAGGGCAATGCAAAAGACGGCCGACATGATTATCGAGGTCGACAGTACCGGGGTGGACATTGGGTTCCAAGTGCCGGATATCGTAATGAGCGTGACTATCCAAGATGCAGATAGTAGCGCCCATATCAAGGCGGCGAGAATCCTCTCTCCGGTCAATCGCGCATCAACTCGATGTCCTGCCTCTGAGAGATAAGCCTTAGCGGTCCCTTTCGTCTTTGCCGACATCTGAGTTGACTTTACGGTGTAGATGTAACGGTGAGCAGTAATGTTGGAGCCGTGACCCGATTCTCTCCCTTTACCCGAGCTGAGTCCTTAGGGTATTTCTGCACAAGCCTTATAGTCGTTCTTCCAATCAGGCAGGGAGCCCAGGGGGAATTCACTAATGGGCCTCCAAAGAGCACTTCAGGCGATAAACCTCAAACCCGTTGATAAGAACATGCTCATGGGTCCAGTCGGGGGACAGGAACTCATCAAGAGTGTGTACGGGGTGGACCTTTCGAGGGAAAGGTCGAGGGTCGAACAGCACGGTATTCAAGATGTGGATCTGATCTATACGTTGGGAACTCCCAAGAAGGTTGGGATCCCATCGACTCGAATCACGAAGGGCACGTTCGAGGAACTCCAAGAGGGCTTTCCGTATACCGACTGTTTCCGAATCGCCTACAGGGGGTGCCGGCTTGCGAGGACGAAGGATGCGACGCAGCTCTGGGTCATAGAAAGACCCTTCAAGGATTATGGTGAACTGCTGCATTACCTCAAACGATATGATCCCAGGGACGATGAGCCGCGAAGCATCGAGGAGATCTCCGAGGGATACAGGGAGACCTACGAGCGCGAGCAAGAGCTATTCGGTGACGTCACCCTCGTAGCTGGCGAACTCTACCTGACCCTCTTCACGTATCTGCTCATCCACATAGGACATGTGTTCGTCACGAGGCTCGCATTCCAGAACCCAGAGGAGCTGAACGAGCTGGCATCGAGATACGCGGAGATAACGGCGAAGCACATCGAAGCCTGGTCGAGGACGGGGATCAGACTTTTGGTCTCGCATGATGACATAGCTGGCCAAAAGGGGCCGATCATGGCGCCCAAGTGGTTTGAGGAGAAGATCTTCCCACACTACAGGAAGATATGGAAGCCCGCCAAGGAAAGGGGATTGAAGGTCGTGTTCGTCTCGGACGGTAACTATGTCCCCCTGATGCAAGGGCTAGCTGATGTTGGCGCTGATGGGTACCATTTAGAATGGGATCCCAGATTGAGCCATCCTACGCTCGAATCCATAGTCGAAAGATACGGGCAAAAGAAGATGCTGATGTTCGGCCCTAACTACGAAACCATGAACTACGGGCAGCCTGAGGCAGTTGTGGCAGAGGCGGAGTGGCTCGCCAAGCTGGCGAAAACGGTTCCCGCCCACTTCTTATCCGATGTAACAGGCACTTCCAGCAACATCGAGCTCTTCTGGAGAACGTGGGATCGATTACGCCAAAGATAATGGGTATTACAAGAGCTCTGTTTTTGGCTTCTGAGATCGGCCCTATCTAATCCATCTCTGCGAATACTGAGATTCATTGGCGGTTATAAGCAGATTTGAAATGGTCTAGCAGTGCTGAATGATTGCGTCTACGACGGCGGAACCTTCTGAAAGATAGGAGGGGGATCTCAAACACCGCCGTAGCCTTTCTTGCCTCGATCATAGAGCTCCTGATCTACAACGCGATCTTGAACATGCCCAATGGGCCAGAGCTTCTCTTCTACTTGCTGTATCTTTTCCTCAGGACGATAGGTGTAGTTGGCGATGACTTCGGCCAATTCGTCGAATGGGTTCGAAGCACACCGGTATGGCCCCTGCTGACGCTGATCGGAGCGCAGATAGGAATGGTCCTATCCGTAGCAGTGACGTTTGCCGTCACTTGGTGGACCGTTGGTATAACGACCAAGATATTGGCATGGAGGAGGGCGAGGAGGGAGGAGAAGCGGAAGATACGCGAGAAGAATGATAAGGAGTATAGGCTCTGGAAGAAAAGGCTCGAAGGAGAAGATGAAGAACCATTACCTATCTTACCCAAGCTCACAAAATCATCTAAGCTCAAGCCTAAAGTCTCTGCTCTGAACGGCGGCATAAGCATCACAGAGCTAGAGGATTACAAGAGGCTCTTAACGACAGAGTGGACTCAGATACGCAAAAAACATGTTTTAACGCTTATTCATGGTAAACTGACAGAGATGTTCTTGGAGGCCAAGAAGCTCTTTCCATCGGAGAAGAGCCCACAGGGATCCTACAAAGGGCTTGCAAGGGCTCTTGGAATGCATGTTAGAGATCCACGTAGGATCATAGAGGAAAGAAGGGACTCGATAACTGTAGGAAATCTGATGAAGCTCATGGACGTATTGAAAGTATCATATGAAACCTTAACGCCATACATCAGATCGGTTGGCAGTTCCTCACATAAGGAAGCCATAGTGAATCCCAAGTTCCCTATCAACATGGAAAATGTCTATGGGGCAAGACTCTTAGCGGCATCTTTAAAGGATGGGGATATCAGAAGTGATAGCCATTTTCTCGAATACACGAATTATAACCCCGAAAATCGGAGAATCGTGACTGAGGCGGTCCGTCATATTTTTGGTGATGTTGAACCAAGTCCAACTTATGATCGGAAAGGCAAACAGAATGGTTTATGCTTTACCTCAGCAGTCATCGGTGAGGTACTTCTGAAAGCAGGAGCAGTTGAAGGAAAGAAGACTGAACAAGACTTCCATTTACCTTACATGGTAAAGTTCGGTAACTCCGCTATTGGTAATTCCTACTTCGAACAAGCCATCCGAGATGACGGAAGTAGAGACTATAAAAGATACCGGATAAGCCTGATGGGCGCAAGAGAGATCGAATCCAAAGTCAAACTTGACCATCGAGCAATTATTAATCACCTACCTAAAGGTGAGACAACCCTACCTTCTGAGAAGAAGGAAACTTACATAGTATTTAGCAAACACCTTAGGGAGGAACTACCGTTCGAACTAAGGCATGTATACGATGACCTCGTATCGAAAATGACAGACGAATGGGTTCCTACAATCTTCCAAGAGGAGAAAGAGGCTATTGAAAGGTTATATGGTGTTAAAGCTAAAATCAAACCGAAGCAGATATACATGGGCGAAAAGGGCAACCTCAGGGGTAAGTGGGAGATTAGGGTTCAAGGAAAAGAAGCTTTTTCCAAGATGGTAAGGCAGTTAGACTCGGCCTGGGAGGAAGAAGGTGACATAAAAGGATGAGTCTTGAGATGATTGTCAAGATGATTGAGGCTGAATTCAAAGACGGGGAGAAAAAACAAGTAGATTCGAAAGAGTTGATTAAAATGCTTGAGGAGAGAGGGTTTGAATATGAGGATGTGGATGAAGCATTGGATGAAGCCCAAAGGCGCAAGATCATAGAGCTTGATTCCGGCTTCTACAAGTGGATCGATCCGAGCGTTAGAGAAGTAGAGAAGGCCAAGACACACGGATATTACCAGATGTTGGCCGAGGTCTTCAGAGGGGGTGAGATCGAGTTTTTACCAGAAGAAGACGTCAAGGCTGCGCTCAAGGAAAGAGGGCTCGATGACGAGGAGATCGCCAATATACTCGCCGATGCGGAGAGAGACTTCGTTTTGGATTTCTACGCCGACACATTCGGCCCTGCCCATAAGCTAGTGGCGGGATGTAGCTGGATTCCTCCTGAAGATCGAGCTAGTTTTGCTGATGCAGAGAAGGATGACAGGAAATTCTCCAAGAAGTGGCTGGAGAAGAAGATAATGCAAGGCGATTACTAGTCGAGCTTTGGTGCCATAGGGAATTTAAATAGCTGAGCTACTGCTCCTTCTCCTTCTTCGACTTAGCCCCTAAGAGTAGGGCGACCGCGATGACCTGGGCTACGAAGACGAAGCCGAGCATCAGCAGAGGTGACACCGAGGCATCCAGCATGTAGCCAAAGGCGGCTCCGCTGACGAAGGTACCGGCGCCCAACATCACGTTGAAGAAGCCATAAGCGGATCCCCTTCTGCTTAGGGGCACAATGTCAGTGACGGCTGCCCGGTAGATTGACTCCTGCATGCCGAGGATGAGGCCATATGAGACACAGGCGAGTATCACCCCAGGCAAGCCGACTAGGCTAGAAAAAACAATCGGCAAAATGGATAAGGCGAAGGGTACCGCGAGGAACTTTATACCGATCTTATCATAGATGTACCCGGAGACTAAGGCCATCGGTGCGTCGACCAGCTGGACGACGACGTAGAGGAAGGGCACCATCCACAGTTGTCCACCCGACTCGAGGATCTTGGCGCCGTTGTAGAGTATCAGGGCAATTGGCATGAGCCCGATGGTGTTTATGAGTACGGCGCCAGAGTACATCCAGAACCCTCTGCCCAGGCTGCCCTCCAATGCGCTGCTCTGCCGCCTTATCTCTTCGACGGTGCCCCTCATCCTATAGTATGTTAGATAGAGGACAGCCATCATCAGGAGGTAGAATGGAAACAGTGACTGGAGGGAGAGAGAGAAGTTGTTTGCTGTCCACATCATCATGAGCCCGAGGAAAGCGGGGCCCACGATGGCTCCTATCTGGTCGATGAACTCGTGGAGCCCGAAGGCCTTCCCGGAGCCCATACCCTTGCTCACAACCGACACGACGGCGTCGCGAGCCGGGGATCTGAGCGCCTTCCCAAGTCTCTCAGCTATTACGAAGGCCATGATGAGCCACATGCTGTTTGTGAGGCCCATCAGGGGTATGGCTAGTATGAGGCCGTATCCGAGGAAGATGAAGAGCCAGTACGCGTGGGTGCTATCGGCGAGGGGGCCGCTGACTAGCCTCATACCATAGCCCACAAGCTCCCCTATGCCGGAGGTTAATCCGACGAGGAAGGCTGATGCTCCGAGGAAGTAGAGGTAGTCGGGGGCGATTCCTCGCCCGGACTCGTAGACGATGTCTCCGAGCATGCTTACGACGCCCATGAGCATGATGGCGACGTATGCCTTTCTTTTCAGGTCTTTTTGTTCAGCCAAATCTTTTTCACATTGTTCACGCTATTTTACTGCTTCCCTTACTGTAGTATATTTTTTCCTTAATTCAATTACCTTCCGCTCTATGCTCGGTAAGGTTTCCTCGAGATATCTTTCATGCTCTGTGCGCATGGGCCCCCTCGATTTCTCCAGATAGGCTGGTTTCAAGTTCTGAATAGTGCCTTCCATCTTCCCCAGAAGTATACTTGCCCACATGTAGGTGAGCATGATGCTTGGACTCTCATCGATATTGTATGCAAATCTATGCTTGAGCTGTAGTATTTCCTTCTCCAATTCATTCAAAGCCTGTTTGGCTCCCTCGGCTTCCTCGGGTGACAGTGGCATTGGCCTTCCGGCTATGCCAGCACTTTCCGGCGCTTTTCCCTCCAAAAGTGTAGATCTCAGCTCATTGAGGTGTCTCTCCAGCGTTAGTGCTCCTGCCAGTATCGCGCTTTCATGCTTCTTGTCATATGCGTTCGATTGGAACCCCCTCAATCGCGTATCGAGCTGCCGTATCTCATCCTCGACGCCGCTGAGGGCTCTACTCACGTTGAGCATGTCCGCTTGGATCTTGTAGCTTTCGAACTCGTCGCGTGAGGCCCTGAACTTGGCGTTCAGCTCCTCGTAGCGTCCCCGTAACTGTGCCCGCCGGTTTTCAAGTGCGGACCTCTTTTCAACAAGTTCCTTTTCGCTCATGTTTTCACTTCACCAGGGTGCCCAGCTCCGAGTTCAAGCGTTATGAAGAAGGGCAAGAGGGCTGTAGCAGTCTCATGGCTTGGGCCGCTCAGGAGGCTTGTTAACCCCATGTAGAATATGTTGCCCGCGAGCCAATGCCTCCAACCTTGTCGTCGCATGATCTCTAAACTCCTCCTTTCCTGTCGTCTAATTCCACCGCTTGTATGCTCAGTATCCGAAGTACGCTTAACGCGTAGTAAGTGTCCTCGAAGGTCGAAATGCCGAGCTGAATAGACCTTCTAAAGCCACCGTTAGAGTTCTGTAACTCAAGGACGAGGTTCCCCGTAGCTTCCGGGTAGGCGCATTTCACACCCATCATATGTAGGATCAAGACACCCGCGTGGATCTCTTCGAGATAGGGCAGCGATGCACTTGGGACAGAGGTGAAGCCACCACCAGGTTTCTCGCAGGAGCGGACAAAGCGAAGGGTTCTATCGAGCTCCCTAACTGGATAGCCGAGATTGTAGAGCGAGGCCAAGGCGTGGAATGTGGAGAGGAGGTTGGAATGTCCTCTGGCTCCAAACCCGCCATCATGGTTGAGGTATTTCAAGAGCCACCGTACCGTGGGTGTAGGGTCTGTGGATATGCCTGATCCTCGCAGAATCTCCGTAGCCCTGTACGTCGCATCGAACTCTGAGTAGGCCTCCACATCAACGTCTACCTCCCCAAAGCCACCGTTGGTTCTCCTCAGCGATAGGACTCTACGCACCAACTCTTCATCCACATGTTGGCCACTGAGGGTGAGGCCCTCGGCAATGTAGAAGTAGGCGTAGATATTATCCGCAGGGAACCTCCTGAGCCATCCAACTGTGGCCTCAACATTGGGAGCAGGAGAGCCGAGAAGGTTGAAGATGGCCAGGGCATAGTAGGTGTCTTGAGCCCCCGAATCGACACCCTGAGCGAAGTTGTAGCCTCCGTCTGTGTTCTGCCTAACAGTAACATAATCTAAAATACGCCTAACAGAGTATGGGCGTTCTACAACGCCCTTTTGCTGGAGACGATCTCCCATTATTCAACCGCCCTTTTTGTTACTGTTTGAATAGAAGCTATCAGCCCTTTGGATACTGAAGCTTGGGCGGTTTAGGCAGCTAAACTGCCAAGGCGAGCTTCATCGCCTATTTAATTAATGGTAAGAGACTTTATAAATATTAGTAGTCCAGTGGTGTATTCCTCAGCCCCCGACTAAGCCGCTCACTTCCTATCCGACGTAACAGGCGCTTCCCAAAACATCGAGTTCTTCTGGAGGGCGTGGGATCGACAGCGTCAAAGGTAGCGATGTTACTAAAAATAGGGACCCTATGGGCTTGTAAATCTGAGGGCCATATTATCGAAGCTTAAATCCATGGCCTTCGATCTCGATTACCTTGCCAGAGTAATGATCCGGGAGCTTATCTAGGTACTTGGCAAGCTCCAGCATGTTGAGTGTTTCGTAACCCCTCCGCATTAGGAATTCGATGAACCTGCGTTCCCTGTGGCTGACGCGAATGTACAATGAAGTCTCTCCAGAAGCTCTGGCTTCCCCCTCCACCCGCTGGAATAGCTCATCATCGTACCTCAACTTCACATATTCTCTATCGACCCACTCGTACTCAATGACGTAAACGCCGCCATACCTGATGGCATAACTGATGAATCCGACTAGTCGATCTTCAGCGCCATGCTCGAGGACCAGGGCATGCGTATCTGGAACCAGCAAATCGGTGATCACAGCCTTCTTCGCCTCTTCTATGGTCATGCTGTGTTCAGGGCCGAACATCTCCGACCAAGCGTCGTTGTACATGTTCATGATGAGTCTTGCAACGCCCTCAAAGTCGGGGTCATCATACGGCCTTATCCGGAAAGGGGGCCCATCGTTTTCGCGTTCTGGGCCTCCAAGGCCCCGCTTTCCCCCTGAAAGGAGGAATGAGCATTCCCTTTCCATCGTTCCTAGGAGCTTTGAGAGCTTGAACCCGAATTGGGTGAGACGGTATTCATTGTCGACCTTCATGATGATGTTCCTTTTCATGAGCTCACTGAGGTGATAGTTGAACTGTCCCGTGTCGTAGTTGGGATTCAGACCGGATACTTCCATGAGCTCGGAGTACCTGAGAGGATGCTGTGCTGTGGCAAGAGAGGTGACCGCTGACTTACGAGTTTCGTTGCCGAGTGTCTGCAACACTTGGATTATATCAAGATCGGCAGCCTGCAGCCGTTCCATATGAGGGGAAATGCCCAAATGGATAAAGGCCTTTTGCGAACGGATTAGACAACTTAATTGTGGCTCTCGTCCTGTTTCTGCTTGATCCATTCAAGACAGATATTCACGCCTTCCACCGCGTCCCGAGAGGCCATGTCTGCGCCAATCTCCCTCGCAAACTCAGGAGAGACGGGGGATCCGCCTATTATTATCTTCAATCCCGATCTCAAGTTGGCCTCCTCCAAAGCCTTGATCGTCCTGCCCATCTCGGGCATCGAAGTCGTTAGCAGCGCTGACATTGCCAGAATGTCTGGCCTCTTCGCTTTGACCTCTTCAACGAATTCCTCGGTTTGCACGTCTACACCCATGTCGAGGACTTCGAGGCCATTCGCCCTGAGCAGTGTCGCGACGATGTCCTTGCCGATGCTGTGAAGGTCCCCGCTAACGGTTCCGATGACGACGCTTCCCCTTACATCGGGCTTGCCAGCGGCCATCGAGGGTTCGAGGAGCTTCATGGACTCCTTCATTATCTCCCCCGCCATGATCAGTTCGGCCAGGAAGTATTCTCCCACCTCGAACCTCCTGCCAACCTCATTCAAAGCGGGTGCCAGGGCCTCGTCCAGAACCATGAAGGGGTCGATTCCGGTCCTCAGCGCTTTTCCGCACGCCAGCTTCGTGGCCTCGATATCGAGGTTGATCAGGGAATCCCTTATTTCGATAAGAACGCTGTCCAAGTTCACCTCATCCTTCTCTATGAATCATCGACGGCGAACCCCCTTCAGCCTCGACGTTGCGCTAATGCCCATGGCCTCCTGCACCCGACGTCCCCTTCATCAAGAAAAATATCGGCATTAGTAGCACGCCGAGAAAAATGAACGCTATCGACAGCTTGGCCCATCCGGCTATCAGTGCCGACGAGGCCGGTATAACAGCACCGCCTATGCTGGCAGCTGATAACGTCAGGCCGATCGCGGTTCCGGTGCCAGACGAAGCGGTCCTGTCCCCGATGTACGCCAGGATCGTCGGGGCGAGACTCGAGATGAAGAATCCTGTGGAGAGTATCAACGGGAATGTGTAAGGCCCAGCCATGACCGCGGTGGCCAAGACGGAGAGCCCCGCCATGATCCCACTGATCCTGATCGTATTCGCCATGCCCATCCATTCACCCAGCCTGCTCCAAACAATCCTCCCGGCAGCTATCGTCAGTAGCAAGATGCCCAGCGCAGCGCTAGCATCAAAGGTCCCGAAACCTCGCTCAGACTCAAGTAGCAGGGGCAGATACATGTAAAGGCCCGACTCGACCCCCCACTCCAATGCCAAGGCAACAATTGCGCCCTTCGGAACTGAACTTAGGGCACTCAGGGGACGCGGACTCCCGCTCGCCTGGCGTCCGCCCTCCTTCAGGAGAAGGATGGCCATCTGGGCTGCAACTAGGAGGGCCGCGGCCACTAAGAAGCTCGGGTGCCAATCCCGAGAGGCCGAGATTACCAGGCCTACGAGCAGTGGACCCAGAAAGCCACCAACCCCCCACATCGAGTGCAATATGTTCATGGGGCCACTCGGATTGTCCGCGAACGTGTCCGGGATGAAGGCCGAGACTGCCACTTCCCAGAATCCAGCTCCTATGCCGAAGAGCACCAAGCTAAGGAGGAGGGGCTCGAATGATTTGGAAACGCCCACGAGGGAATAGCCCAACATCTCGATGAAAAGGCCTGTGAGCATCAGCTCCTTCTTCCCACTTCTGTCCGCCAATACCCCTCCCGGGAGGACCGAGAAGAAGCCTATGGCTACGGCCGAGGCGATGGCGCCCACTCCCCAGGCATCAAGCGAGAGTGAGATTATGATGGCGGGGAGGGAGGGGCCCAGCATTGAGCTCGAGAGGGCATAGGCCAGGTTAGCCAAGCAGATGGCTGCAAGTGTCCTTCGCATAGTCCTTGACGTCAAGGTCCCAGATGGCGAGGAGCCCAGCGGGCCTATTTATGATGGGGTCGCTCTCGTGAAGGTTGGTCGCTTACGACGATCAGACCAGTGACCAAGATAAGACGGATGGCGAGTGTGGGGGTGAAGGCGGTGGGTCTCAGAACACCAGCGAGAACGGTATGTTGAAGAAGAGTGCCGCGAGGTTGGTATAGACGCAGAGGAGGCTCATCAGGCCTGCTGACGTGAGCGTTATGCGCACGGACTTGCTGAGATGGGATATCAGGATCATGATGGACCAAGTTTGGAAGCATAGGAACGCCACGTTCACTATGAAAGTTTCCACATTGTATGCGATTAACGTCGAAGCGATCGCGCTGAAGATCGCGAAAGGCATCCCGGCCAGAATGTATATCACCGCCATGCGCTCGAGAGAAAGGGTTTTCTTAAGGGCCCGAAGCTGAACCGACATAACCAGCACGAAGAGGATCAGTCCCGTGGAATATCCCAAGAGGACGTCCATTATGCCCGATGAGTGCATCCGCTCGATGAAGAACCCCCTAGGTATGATGCGGAAAAACGTGTATGAGCTGAACTCGAATGCGACGAGCAGTGCGACCGCAGCGATGAGCATGATCCTTTTAGCCGACCCTAACTTGCCAAGACATACTAAATCGAAGAAGCGGTTGTTAATCTATCCAGAGGAGGTCGCAACCTCTGATACCACGTCCCACGAGAGGACCTGCGTGTATGCCGAGTGGCCGGCCTCGCTCAGCGCGTAGAGCCCATCCTTCTGCCTTACTATTAGGGGGTTGATGAAACCCAGGTGATAGTAGAAGTTGCCTGGCGAAAGGCCAAGTTCAGACATGAGCCTCGTGGCGGACATTTCGCCCGTGGAGCCCAGTAGGGAAATAATCTGCCTACGCATGGGATGACTCAACTGCTTATAGAGATCCCGTGACACCGTAGGGCTCCTACCACACAATTATCCGACACTTCTACTTCTACAGGTGAGTAGCAGTTTAACGGTCTTATGTTCAAAGAATACGTAGGAATTGTCGATAAACACAGAAGATAGTTGCGACCCGAAGGTCGACTGATGCTCAACGAACCTTATGGCCGATGGCGTATCGATGTTTATGGATGCAGCGACTTTAAATCGCCTTACATTATATAGTTGAATTTCTTCGAATGCTGCGCGACATGCGATTTCGCTGCCACTCATGACACATTGTCTTTAACCAATACGACTCGCAATGGTAAAAATTAGGCTAAGGACGTATGACCATCATCCACATGAGCGGACCGATCTCATTCAATCAACTGTCTTATATTGGGCACCGCGAGACAGGGGTTGGCCCTTTTGGTCGCTTTTTTAAATACAGAATCTCCTCAAAATTAGTTTAGTTAAAGAAACTGAACCTAAAGATGAAGGCTAAGACGGCTACTTCCCAGAACCCAGCTCCTATGCCAAAGAGCACTAGGCTGAGGAGGGGCTGAAATGCCTAGGAAACGCCAACGAGGGAACAGCTCCACATCTCTCAATGAATAAGCCTGTGAACCAATGGACATTAGCTTTGAGATCGAGCGGATATAGGACAGCTTACGACTAGGGCATTTTCATGCCATTACGCGGCTATCGCGACACGTGATCAGTACGCCCGTAATCCAAAGTCCACCAGCCTAACATTAACGATTAGGTAAAGTTTAAATTTAACATTAACGTTCGCGTTAATAGGAGAGACGATGGTCGAGCAGAAGCTCGGACTGAACAGCGAGGTCGCAACCCTTACGAAGTTGTTCGAATCGCTAGCGCATCCAGCTCGGATCGCAATCCTCATGAACGTCGAAAGGTTCTCACTCCAACAGATCGCCAAGACGATCGGTAGCAGCGCCCCCGCCCTCCAACGCCATGTCAATACCCTTCGGGAGCGAGGGCTGATAGAGAAATATGGGAGGAGCTACAGGCTTACGGATATCGGAAGGCAAGTCGTGAAGCTATTCGACAAGTTTAAAGAACTGGTCCTCCACTTGAGGGACCGGGAAAAGGAGGTCGCGAAGGAAAAGATCAGGAACGTCGTGCACGGATCTGGCTTGACTAAAGAGGATGTGGCCAAGCTCCTGAAGGATTTCGAGAGATGATCGAGGCGAGAACTGAATGCCAGGGGGGAGGCCATGCGTTAAGATGAATGAAGGCGGGGCAAAACCATAATCTCCTTCAGAACAACCCTAGTGCGCATCTTCCAGCGCAACCTCCACTATTACTTTAATAACATTAGGGTCGCGGACTGGAGTGCCTACTTCGGAATGGCTTTTTTAGGATTCGGGGGGAGGATTGGAATCTCATCACTCAGCTATTTCGTCCATGATGGCCTCAAGTTTGCCATCACCATAGTCCTATACCTCGCCTTCACGTTCTCCATCAACAATTGCTTCGACGTAAGCTGCGATCTCCAACAGGATCAGAAACTGAAGAAGAACCCAATCGCCACGGGTTTGGTCGGCTTCAGGGAGGGGTTGGCCCAGTCCCTGTCGCTGGCCTTCATCGGCATCGCACTGGCATATTCATGGTTCGGAGTTGTCCACTTCGTTCTCTACTCGATACTCGTCTTCTTGGGTGGCGCTTACTCGGCCCCGCCGTTGAGGTTCAAGTCCATCCCCTTGGTTGACCTCGTCTCCCATGGCCTGTTCTTCGGGGCTCTTCTCTACATCTATGGCGCATCGGTCGCCGAAATTCTGAGTGCCCAGACCATGATCGTGGGCGCCTCCATCTTCATCTACTCGATCACGCTGGAACTTCGCAATCACCTCCACGATTTTCAAGCGGACTCCATCTCGGAGACGAGGACGACGGTGTGTTGGATCGGTTACGCAAAGGCGAAAAGGCTCCTTCACTTCCTGTTGCTGATCCATTGGGCACTCTTGGCGATGATTTCGTACTCCATTGGTTATGGATATCTCGTCATCGCCCTCGGCATCCTAGTTGCAGCCCAAAAGCTCCTGTTTAAGTCTGAACGCTACCTGCGACTTACGGACCTCTGCACATGCGCAACATATGTCTTGGGCTCAGCGCCTTATCTGGCTCGATTCTTGTTAGGAGGGGGATAAGGCCTTGAAGGTCGCCCTCTGCACTGATTACTTCTACCCTAGGATCGGGGGCGTTTCGTCTCACGTCGCGGGCCTGGCATCGGAACTCGAGAGACGGCACCATGAGGTCGTAATCTTGACGAAACTACCGAAGAGCGATACCCGGTATTCGATCGCTGGAAAGGTCAGCTACCTGAGGGCATCGATCCCGATCCCCGTAATCCTTGTTCCGCCGAAGGTAGCCGACATCAGGGAGGCCCTTGAGCGGGGTAAGTTCGACATAGTCCACGCCCATCATGCGTTCACGCCCACATCATTGCTGTCCGTCAGTGCCGCCAAGAAGATTGGCATACCCTCCATACTGACGAATCACACGATATTTCTGGCGAGTGATCACGAGTCCCTATGGGTCCCTACGAGCTACGTTCTCTATCCGTTCAGGAGGTACATCAACAAGGCAAATCTGATCACGGCGGTCAGCCGAACGGCAGCCGATTTCATAGGTCACTTCACCGAGCGAGAGAGAATCGTCGTGGTTCCGAACGGCGTAGACTCCGATCGTTTCCGTTCGAGATCGTGTGCAGCGGATGAGACCACGCACGAAGTCAGTGGTGAGCACATAATCCTCTATGTTGGTCGTCTGGTCTATCGAAAGGGCATACACATCTTGGTCAAGGCCATGCCGCAAATCCTCAGGGAATTACCAGATGCCCAACTCCTCATCGCCGGCGAAGGAATCATGGAGAATTTCATCAAGTTGCTCATCAAGAGCCTCGATCTTGAAGACCACGTCAAGCTTTTAGGATTTGTACCGAACGAGAGGCTCCCCGGCCTGTATGGGCTGAGCCAAGTCTTCGTGCTGCCATCCCTCTATTGCGAGTCCTTCGGGATAACGCTCCTCGAGGCAATGGCATCCGGAAAGCCCGTCGTGGCCTCGAATGTCGGGGGAGTGCCCGAGGTCATCGAGAATGAAGTCACCGGCCTGCTCTTCAGGAAGGGAGATGAACGAGACCTTGCGGATGGCGTCCTGAGGATCATGAACGACCATGTCCTCGCCCTGGACCTTGCCAGAAAGGCGAGGAGGTCGGTGGAGGATAATTTCAGCTGGTTCGTTGTGGCCGACAAGATGGAGTGCCTGTATGAGGAACTGTTGGCGACCAACTGACTTCACAATTGCGTAAAGATAGAAAAAAAGTTAACCCATGCGCCTGTAAAATATCTTAATATAAAAGCGCCGCGGGCAGGAATTTCTAGGCCTTTTTTAGGGGCTCTTTGAACCTACGCGCCTCGTAGAGGCACCAGATCTCGAGTCTGGCCCCTTGAACCTAGCTTGGGTACCGCGGCAGATATTACCTTATGGCGAATAAAGATAATTGTTTCGTTCGAATTAGGTTACTCCCATTATGAGGGACGCGCTGAGTGATGGGGAGGTATAAGCTGGCTAGGTAGCAGTAGTAATCGATGGTTCCTAGAAGGGCACGTAAAACCTAACCATACCGCCAACTATCGCGATCGTGCTTGCCAAGACACAACCGGTTATGAAACCGCCTACGATGGGCATCGCGTTATTCTCGTAAAGCTTACTCTCCCCTACTTTTAGAACAATCGACTTCGCTATCCACGCAACCAGGAAGGCGCTTCACGCGCGCCCCCGCTCCACTGGCCCGAGAACGAGGTTGCTATGATGAAGCCCACCGGCTCGAATGGGAACCAGACGAACCTCGAGTGGAGAAAAGACAGAAGAGCCACGATAGACATCTCTTACATCATCGAGATGGCCGCGGCCATAGCAGGTGGAAGGGAGGAGCTCATGAAAAGACCTGTCCTGTGCGTTTGAGATGGGTGGTTTGAGATCAACGACGAAACCTTGGCTCTCGATGTCATAAAGCAGGTTGGCCCGGGAGAGGTCTTTCTCACCCACAGGCACACCCTGAAGCGCTTCAGGAAGGAACACTGGTTCCCCACTATCATTGACAGATGGAAGGAGGAGGCTTGGATCGAAAGGGGCTCAAAGAGCTTGTACCAGAGGGCCAACGAGAAGGTGAGAAACATAGTGGCCAGCCATGTTCCGGTTCCCTTATCGGGCGAAGTGAGGCTGAGGCTCGAGGGCATCATACGAGATGCTGAAAGGGAGTGGGTTAAACAGGCCTACCCCTGAGTTTTAGCCTTTAGGCTTCCGGGTAATGTTCTAGGGGTGATGCTTGCCGCACGAGGTCTTGAGGGCATCGACTTGACGAACTAACATCTTTGAACTGGAAGCCTCGGGCGAGATTCGGACTCGCGACATTTACCTCTTCGTACCTGAAGCTACCAAGGTAACGCTTTTGGACCTATATCACTACCAGGCTTCTCGAACCCGGGCGTAACTCGGGGTCTCTGAGCCACCGAGGCTTACCCCTAGTCCTTTTTGGTGTTTAAAATCTCTTTCGATGCTTCTAGGAATGATCGTTGTCTTGTCTTGTTCTTGTATTATCGATTTGAGAACCTAAGGAATTCTACAGATTGCACGAGTACTAATAACTAAGGATATATGATAAGATCATAATCTATTTGAGGTTATGGGAGATGAGTAGGTTCGAGTTTAAACTCCAGAACCTCGATGGCGGCTTTCCTGCCAGAGGCGAGCCAGGCAATCCCAGCTGCCTGAACGACACATGCTACGGCATAGGCCAGTTGATCGGAGATACCAGCGAGGAGGCGAGGGAATCCCTGCGCAAGGCCTGCGAATGGGTCCTCTCCACTCAATCGAGGGAAGGCGCCTTTGTGGAACCTGAGGAACTGGCATCGGTCCCGAACCTACCGTCATGGGTTCGCCCTGGACAACCTACAGGGGACATGATACAGCTCGTGGCCTACTTGATGCGGGCTGGCTATGGAAATAGGGAAGAGACGAGGAGATCTATAAACTACCTTTTGCGTCACTTGCGAAACCCCGATGGTTCCTTCAGGGCCAATTACCTGATCTGGGGGATGATCGAGGTGTTGAGGAGGATGGGGTTGCCGGAGGGCTCTGAGCCGGTTCAGGAGGCGATCAAGGCCACGAGGCGATATTTCCAGCAGAACATGGATGACGTACCTGCCTTGGCGTGGTGCATCGGCTCCCTCAGATCGGCGGGATTTTCAAAGGACCATGAGCTGGTCAGATGGACCTTCAGACGGCTGATGGAGCTGAGGAATGAGGACGGGGGTTGGTCCAACGAAGACTTGGAGGGAAAGATCCAGAGCCAAACCGACCCCATCTTCACCAAAGCCATTCTGGATGAGCTCCAAGCCTATGGACTGATCTGATAGATACTATTCAAATGTCTGAGTGCGTTCGCAATACTAAGGAAATGGTAGTAGATTAAATACGTTTACGATATCTTGGATATTGGCTTGACGATACGGGGTGACTGCGGCAAGGATTGTCTTCGTTGCGGGCTATTTCGCACCTTTTGTCCGGGCTGCATCACCCGCATCTGCTTGATAGCCAAGTGCAAACGCGGGATATCCTTTAGCGGCATCACACAACCTAAGGAATCCTGCAGATTACACAGGTATTGTGCTTCTAGTGCAATCCCAGCCGCTTACGCGATTGGGACCATGCCCAAGCTCAATATAAGGAACAAGATAGGACTACCCAAATTCATCCCCGTAGTTCATCTGACCGATGAGAGGTCATGGTTCTGGGACGACCTTCCTCTCCCATGGATCGTCGTCAGATTGGCCGAGCTTGTTAAGGACAAGGCTTTGATGCAGAGGGTGTCCTCTCATGGTCTTCATGACTTCTTGGGTTTCGACGGTAAGATTCTGCTGTCGACGGTGATGGAGGATGAGCTCATCGACGCACCCAGCAGAAACCATTCCTTGAAACGTGCTTTTACGCCAAAGGTATGAATGAGAATGAGAAGTTACAGAAGATAGAAAGGCACGCCAGGGCCATGTTCGAGACATGGGGGACTTGGAATGAGTGGGCGACAAATGTGGGGAGGGAGATCTATGCAAAGACGACAAAGATGCGACTGGGATGGAACGAATACGTCAAGGAGGCGCTATCTAACTTGAGAGATTTCACAGGAGCAAAGTATGTATTAAAGAAAAAAGGGGAAGCAACATTAGTAGCAGAATTGGATCCAAGTGGAGAGAATATATTCGCTAACAGAGGTGTAGGATCATTCAAGGAGACCAAGGGTAAAATCATTATGATGTCAGATATTATAGAGACTATCAATGCTAGGAGCATGGAGGAATATTGGCGCATACAGAGGAGGTGGGGGAGGAAGGTAGCAGGGATGATTGCCACTCAGGGGGTGGAAGAGCCATATGATGAAGTTGTAATTAGCCCTGAAGTTGTAGAGCAGGTGGTAAGGCAGGTTGAAGGGAGATTCGATGTCAAGATACAGATTAAGAAAGATAGGCCAGTGCTTGTGACATCGTTTAATACAGGCAAGTTGAGGCCTTACGGTAAGCTCTACGAGATCGAGAAGCACACGCGGGCAATGGCGGAAGCTTGGAGTAGGATCAAAGAAAAGGTGCCAAATCGGCGATAGTAATCTATGTGATGGTTACTTTTAAACTCATACTGTGGCGATGACATTCAAGGAGAAAATTTCATACATAGAATAATACAATTTACACTGCCTTTACTCTGCTTGCCTTGAATGACTCGGCCAATTCCTGTAGTGAAGCGAAGATGAGGTGTGGCCTTTGCCTTATCGGATAGTCCTTGCGCCTTCTGCCCGTTGAGATGCCCGTCAGAAGCAGTATTCCCAGGCATCTGGCCCTCCTGGCCATCGCCATGTCCGTCTCGGGCCTGTCTCCCACTACGGCCGTTTGACGCATCGCGCCTCCAGTTGCCTGAAGCGCTGCCTTAACAAGGGCGGGGCTGGGCTTACCAAGTATTATCGGCCTTCTCCCCGTACACGTCGTTATGCTTGCGACGATGGCTCCCGCGCCTGGAACCTCCCCATTCTCGGTTGGCAAAGTCGCGTCCGTGTTCGTGGCCACGAATGTGGCCCCTCGCCTGATGAGCCTGTTGGCGTCAGCCATCTTCCCGTACGTGAATCCCCTATCAATGCCCACCACTACGGCGTCGCATTTCTCGGCATTCCCGTTGACGATAGCAAGGCCTCCTCCCAATAGTTCCTCCCTCAACCCCTCCTCGCCGACCATGAAGACCGTTCTCGCGCCTTTGGCCACGAGGTAACTTGCCGCAAGGTGGGTCGTTGTCAGGGTCTCGTCCGGTTTTGATGCTATGCCGATCTCGTTGAGCTCTCGCGAAAGTGACTCTCTGCTTCTGGATGCGTTGTTCGTCACGAACACCACCATGCCCCCGTTGCTCCTGATGGTGTCCACGGCTTGCGCTGCCCCGGGTATCGGAGTTCTACCCTTTACCACCACTCCGTCCACGTCGACTAAAAACAAGATCAGGTTCCTCAGGAGGTTGCGCGTTTTCATCGCACCATTCGCGGCTTTCGTAGGTCTATATTATTTAACTCGAGATAGTCCAGCTGATTACCCTCTCGTAGACTTATAAAGCTCAAAGTTCTTCCAAGCTACATGAGGTATGAAGGATGAACAAATATGGAACGGGACTTTGGGCCTTTGGAGGAGTAGCTGATAGATTTAACCCGGGCGGGTATAAGCCCTCGCAATCCTTTGAGCGGCAGCTTTACCTCGCCTCTCAGGCGGAGCTTGTAAAAGGCGTCGAGATACATTTCCCAAGCGACTTCAAGGAGGGTGAGGTTGAAAAGGTACAGGGCCTCATAGCTAAACATGGATTTGAGGTGCCAACGATCTGCCTCAACTTCTTCACGGATCCCAAATGGCAGAATGGGTCCTTCACTTCCCGCGACCCCGAGATCCGGAAGGAAGCCATAAAGACGACTAAGACGGCCATGGACATAGCCAGGAAGATGGGCGTCAAGGCGTGCACTGTCTGGCTCGGACAGGACGGCCACGATTACCTTTTCAACGACTACGACAGGGCCTGGGAGTGGCTCATTCGCGGTTTTGGCGAGGTCTCGGACTACGCTAAGGCACTGACGGTGTTCATGGAGTACAAGCAGAAGGAACCTAGGACTCATGTGATGATTGCAAACGTTAGCAAGGCCCTGTATATCGTGGATGAATTGAAGGCCAAGAACTTTGGGGTTGTGATCGATGTCGGCCATGCCTTCATGTCGGATGAGAACCTGGCCGAGTCCGTGGCGCTGGTCAACAGGAGGCACGTTCCATTCACCATGCACTTCAATGACGCCTATGGTTACTGGGACGATGACATGATCGCGGGATCGATTAACCTATGGAGGTACGTGGAGTTGTTCTACCAATTGAGGAAGATCCACTACGACGGGTGGTACGATCTCGATATATTCCCATACAGGGAGGACCCTGTAAAGGCGGTCGGACAGAGCCTCAGGTTCATCGACTACGTCAAGATGAAAGTTGAGGAAAATTACCAAGAACTCGATGCCTCTATGGCTGAAGGCAATATCCACAGGACGATCGAAACGACAAGGAAGATATTCCTCGAAGGATACAAGTAGTGATCTCGATGGCCTCGATAAGGCTTGGCATTAACAACTGTTTCGCCGTCAAGAGGTGGCCGGAGCCACAGGCCTGGGCGAACATAGTGGGAAGGAACCTGGAGGTTGGGATAGTTCAATTCTCCTATGACCTTCTCGATCCCATGACGCGCGAGCCGCTCCTCTCATTTGTGGCTGAGGAGAGCCTTGAAGCCTGCAAGAGGAATGATGTCCTCATAGATACGACGTTCACCGGTCTCATCGGTTACAGCCTGAACCTGCTGACGCATCCCAATCTCGGCATGCGCTTGGAGGCCCTGAAGTGGTATGAGCAGGCCGTCCTCGTGGCTTCGAAGCTAAAGGCGAGGGGCACCGGTGGCCACGTGGCATCGATGAGCATGGAGGACTTCGGTGATGAACATAGGCGATCGTATCTGGAGTCGTTCCTGGTCGAGAGCCTCCAGTACCTGGCCACGATAGCGGCCAGGGAGGGGCAGAGGTTCCTGCTCTGGGAACCCATGCCGTTGTCAAGGGAACAGCCAGCTGCCATAGCCCGTGCGAAGGAACTACAGGCAAAGGTCAACGAGGATACGAAACTCGTTAAGTTCTGCATCGATGTTGGCCACCAATGTGCGTGGGACGTGAAGGGCAGCAGGGACCTAGATCCTTACTCGTGGCTTAGGGAGTTGGCGCAGGAGTCGCCCATAATCCACATTCAGCAGACCGACGGGAAGGGAGACAGGCACTGGCCCTTCACGAAGGAGTTCAACGAAAAGGGCATAATAGATGCGGGCAAACTGCTGGAGGCCATCGACGCCTCCGGCGCAAAAGACACCACTCTGATCATGGAGATAATCCACCCATCAGAGGAGAAGGAGAGCAAGGTGCTGCAGGACCTCGTTGAAAGCGCGAATTACTGGAAGGAGTTCGTCTAGAACAGCGCCCTCTTTGCGAGTGAAAGGTGTTGAGCGAGCACAGAGAGTCGAGGAGGCTTAAGGCAGAGCTGATGAAGTACTCCAAGCTCATGTACGATCTGAGGCTTGCGTGTGGCCCTGGCGGGAACACAAGCGCGAGACTACCTGGCAGCAAGGTGATGTACGTGAAGCCGAGTGGCCTCTCTTTCGCCGATCTCGAGCCTGATGATTTCGTTGCCGTCGACATCGACACCTTGGAGAAGATTGGGGGCAAGCTGAAGCCTACTTCCGAGGTTGCACTTCATGCCGCCTGCTACGCCAGCAGGAAGGACGTGAACTCCGTGTTCCATGCCCATCCCGCTGCCTGCATCGCCCTGAGTGCGGTCGGCCAGAGCCTGGATGTGCCAATGTATCCGGATCACGTCGTATACTTGGGAAGGCCCTCTTTCATACCGTACGTGACGCCCACTACCAGAGATCTCGCTGAGAAGGTAAGGAGGAGCATCGGGAAGAGCAATTGCATTCTGATGCGGAATCACGGGGTAGTTTGTGTGGGCTCCACTGTGAAGGAAGCGTTCTATAGGGCGGAGCTCCTTGAGGAGAGCGCGAAGATAATCCTCTACAGCAAGCTATTGGGCAAGGCTAGGGTCCTGTCGGGGAAAGAAGTCAGGGCAATTGAAAGCCTAAGGAGTGAAGCATACCGTAAGGGAATTCTCAGACGCCATCGGCGGTAGTGAGGGGACGTCAATCAAACCACTATACCTACCTGTACTCTGCTAAAAGGTTGGCTCCCCTGGCACCTGTGTGCCAGTGCCTTTGGGGAGTGTCGCGGACACCATGACGGACTTAGGGATGGCGCTCCGATGAGGATAGCGGTACCTGGATTCTTTGGGTTTCTCAATAAGACATCCGGGAAGCGAAGCGTATAATAGGTTATGACGGGCATTTGATGGAAAGGACAAAGGGACAACTCGTAATGGTGCTCGTAATAGCCCACAGGGGGGCATCTGGCTACTATCCGGAGAACACTCTGAAGAGCATCGAGTATGCCATTGAGATGGGCAGCGATATCATCGAAATCGACCTCAAAATGACAAAGGATCGGCAAATCGTGCTCATGCACGACGACGCCGTTGACAGAACCACAAATGGCAAGGGTACGGTAAAGGACTTGACCGTTCAACAGCTCAAGACGCTAGACGCAGGTGGCGGGGAGGGAGTTCCCCTGCTGACCGAAGTAATGGAGCTGTTTGAAAAGGGCACTGAAAAATTCATGTTCGACATTAGCTCTCGCGGTTATGAGGAACAAATCGTTGAGTTGATCCACAAGCATAATTTTGACACTCGATCTATAATCAGCGGTGCCTACGATCCCCTGAAGTTCGTCAAGTTATTGAATCCGAGATTGAAGATCGCGCCATCATTCGATCTTGCATCTGACCATTCAATAATGGAAACCGCCGCAATGGGTGCGGGGATATTCAATTGCCATCATGCATCGATCTCCCGAGAGGCAGTGGATACGGCGCACGTGTATGGTTTACAGGTAATCGCCTGGGGGGTTAACGAAATTGAGAATGTGCACAGGATGATCGAGGTCGGAGCTGACGGCATAACGAGCAATTACCCTGATGTGGTTCGCAGGATGGTCAGCTTGGCTCGAGTATGATCATCCTACACGGCATATGTTAACGCCAATCTGCTGAAAGGATAAGGAGGTATTCTTCAAAAGGGGACAATGGATGAGATTCCATTATTCGCATTTTTATTACGCTCATTTACGAGTGAATGTTAATACTCTTTGGTCGAAAAGTCTTAAAGGCATCAACCATGAGGACCCATGCGAATAGGTAACACAATTGCTAATCCAGGGCTCGCTTGATGTTTCTTTGATTAAAAAGCGCATTAAATTCAATTACGGCAAGGTGTCGTTGTGGCTCGATCTTAGCGAATCGTTGTTCAGTTCGTTTGACGTCGACGTTGGCACAAAGGTCTTGCTTAATAGCCTCAGAAAAGACGACGCCATCAATTATTCCAAAGCCCTCGACCTCGGTTGCGGGTATGGACCGATAGGGTTGTTCTTAAAAGCACAGGACCCATCTCGCGATGTGCACATGGTAGATCGCGACGCATTGGCGGTCGCGTTCGCTTCGCATAACGCACGTGTGAATGACTATAATGCCACGGTCTACCCGAGCCTTGACTACGAACAGGTTGTAGACACTTTCTCGTTGATCATATCCAATTTCCCTGCAAAAACTGCAGTCAAAGGACTGCGAGCATTCGTGTACGGCGCGTCTGAGCATCTAGCCGGTGATGGCGTCCTCGCGCTGGTCGTGGTGCGGGAGCTCACAAAGGCGCTGGAGTTGGTCCTCGATAACCAGGCTATCAGAATCCTTTACAAAGAATACAAGAGGGATTACAGCATCTTCCACGTATCATTCACCGCACCGATCCGTTCGCTAGAACGTAAGTATGAAAGGAAAAGGATGACGCTTTCGTTCTCTCGAAATTACGTAGTTGAGACCGCTTTTGGCCTGCCCGAATTCGATACCCTGAATTTTGGGACGCGATCGATGTATTCCCTTCTCAGGGATGTGGCAGATCGGGAATACGATTCCGTTCTGGTTCTCGAACCAGGCCAGGGACATGGGGCGATCGCGGTCATGGATTCCCTGAAACCCTCGGAACTGGTGCTCGGTTCGCGAGATCTACTTTCCCTAAAATTTGCGGCCCGTAACGTGAGTGGGAACTTCAACGTAGAACCTAGCACGACGCTTTCGCCATATCTGCAGAAGGCACCAGAACAGGAGTTGACCGTGTGGAGTATCCAGCGCAAAGACGACCTCGCCCTCAATGCATACAATCTCAAAGCCCTCTTGAAAGGTACTGGGCTATTACTAGTCTACGGACGGACTTCGCTTCTCCATGCACTGCTGAGAAGGGAGCGCGTGAAAGTCCTAAAGGAATCCGCTTACGGAAGCTATAGTGCGCAGTTGCTGAAGACGAAATAACGATTGACCCCGTGTCCCTTGTTGGCACCTCTCTCTTGCGCATTTAGACCGCTCGGACCTACCTGGGGATTTTACCCGTCCAGCCTCAAGCCTTAAACGCTTGTATTAAGAGCAGGGACGGAATTGGGGAATTGGCGAAGAAAACATTGGGAAGGAATTTGCGGATTGTTCAGTATGGGCTTGGATCGATAGGATGCGGCATCGCCCGCCACATTCTAGGACTGCCGGGCTACCGGCTCGTAGGTGCGATAGACATCGATCCACAGAAGATCGGGAGGGACATCGGGGAAGTCCTGGGCTTTGAGAGGAGGCTGGGGGCATTTGTGTCAGGCGATGCCTCTGTGCTTAAAAAGGCGAAGGCCGAGTTCGTCCTTCACTCGACGGCCTCGCATCTAAAAACCATTCGTCCTCAGCTTATCGATTCCATTAAGTCGGGTTGTAGCGTCATTTCCACCTGCGAGGAGCTCGTTTACCCATATGATGGAAACCGCAAGATCACTGAGGAGATAGATCGCTTGGCTAAGAGAAAGGGGGTTGCGGTGCTGGGCATCGGGGTAAATCCCGGCTTCGTCATGGACGCGCTTCCCCTCATTCTAACATCGGTCTGCCAGGATGTCAAGAATGTTAAGGTAACGCGTATAGTGGACGCCTCTAGGCGCAGGCTGCCATTGCAGAAGAAGATCGGCGCAGGCATCTCCGTAAGCGAGTTCGAGGAGGGAGTCTCAGCTGGCACGATCGGACATGTCGGCTTAAGGGAATCCGCAAGGATGATCGCTGACGCCTTGGGATGGAAACTTGATGGCATTGCCGAGGACATTGAACCTGTGGTGGCCCGGAAGGGCGTTCAGACCCAGTTCCTGAAGGTTGGGGAGGGAATGGTAGCAGGTATCAAGCAGACCGTGAGGTGCATGGTGGATGGGGAGGAGGTTATTTTACTCGAGCTCCAGATGCGCGTCGATGCGGAAGACCCTCATGACTCCGTATCCATAGACGGGAACCCGCCAGTAGATACAATCATAAGGGGAGGCATTCACGGCGACTCCGCAACTGTAGCGGTGGTCATCAACGCAATTCCAAGAGTCTTGGCTTCGAAGCCAGGGCTCATCACGGTGCGCGACCTGCCCGCTCTCTCGTGCACGAGGAATTTGAGGCGTAGGGGTTAGGGCTTCACGGTTTCCAAGAAAGGTCGAATAACCTCTATTGGATTCGTGATGTCGTCTTCGGTATTGAGGCACGATGTGTTGGAGAAGTGCGTTTGGGGCCCAAAGACGCTGTGGTTTTCAGGACGTTTCGGCAGATGCCTCATGAAACTCGAAATCCTTGTCAAGCGGGAAGATCGGGCGCATGATGCGCTTGTAAGGTAGCTTCTCGATATCAAGTGAGGTGAATCCCGGACTCAAGGCCATAATCGACCTTCTCGCGATATTGCGAATTTCCGGGAAGAGGTAACCGAGCTTCACAACGATAATCTTCCTATCGAGAGGATTTATCCCAACTTCATGACAACTCATCGCGTTCATGAATTGCCAACGCCCTGAGAGCAATATCACCTCTACGCCATCCACTTCAATGACAGCGATCCCAGAATCGAGGTGCTTAACAATTCCTGTCACCTTGAGGGGATGTCCGTTCACCTTGTCGAGCTTACCTCCTATCTGCAGATGCACCCTCGATCCCCTCTTGGCTCTGGCACAGATTGAGACGGCTTCTGGGTCGATTATCCCTGCAACGACCGATTCAGTTACACCCGACTTAAGCAACTTCTCGAGCATTATCGGTATATCCCCTGCGCCGCCCGCGGTAACATTATCACCCGAATCCGATATGAAGACGGGCCGTTCTTTGGCCTTCATCGCCCTTTCAATCGCATCGTCGATGCTAAGGGTTTCGACTTCGGGTGCGAACTCCCAACGCCTATACCAGATCTCGCGTGCCAATTCCGCTGCGCGTTCATATCCTTGTGAACTGTACTTTTCATCCTCTACGCATACGATTACGCTAACGGAGGTTCGAGTCGAATCAGTCCAAGCGCATCCTATCATGATCGATGCGTCAAGAATCCCCTCTTCATGCTCCAACTTAGCGAGCCTCCCGTAGAGCGATTTGGCTGGTTCAATGTCCGTTACTGCGAACTCGCCTGGCAAAATAAGTGGGAGCTTTATCAAGGTGCTCGAAGGCCTAATCCCTTCCTTAACGCACCTCAGGAGGTGCCTCACCGCGCGCTCCCTAGTCTGTGCCCCATCAGTGTGTGGGGCGGTTCGAAGTGCCGTTAAAACATTGATGCTGCTTGCGAGTTCACGTGAAATATTGCCATGTAAGTCCAAACTTGCGACGATCGGTATCTCTGTTCCCACTACCTCCCTAATCGACTTGGAAAGGTCCTCCTCGCCACACCCTATCCCCTCAACCTCCATCGCCCCATGCAGGTCCAAGAACACGCCATCAATTGGCAGCGACGAACTGAGCCGATCAAGGAGTTCATTCCTGAGGTTCAGATATGCTCCTTTTTCTACGAGACCATGAGGGAATGCTTCGGCGAGAAGCGTAGGAACCCAGTCCACGTGATCAAATGAACCCCAGAACTTGTCATCTAATATTTGATCTCCACGTCGAATGCGGAAATCGCCAATTTTTGTGCGAAGTGTTGAGAATGTGTTGGTCTCATGACTTATGCCGCCAATTGCACATCTCATCCTTTTCCCTCCTTAAGTCGTGTATCTCCATTACTTAGGTTCGTGAACCTCCTCTTAACACATTTGTTATCTTTGCGTACCTCGAAGCTAAGGCTCCTTGTAGCCCGGGACTTGCATTCCCCCTTTAACTCTGGTTATTGTCTAACGGTATCCGCGAAAAATCGAGTAACCTCTATCAGTTTCATGATGTCTTCTTCGGTGTGGACGTATGATATGTTATTGAAGTGTGTCGGAAGTCCGAAGATCCCGTGGTTTATAAGGAACAATCCGTACTTCCAGAGCATCTCCATATCTCCGCTGAACACATCCTCGATGTTCTTCACTTCTCCACTTTTGAAGTGAACATAGAAGGTCGAACCCAGACCCGTTACATTTACGTCCTTACCCTCGAACGCCTCGGAAATCCCCCTCCTGGCTCTGCTGCCTAGACCGTTTATGTGGTTGTAGACCGCCTTATTATCGAGAACTCGAAGCGTTGCCAGTCCTGCCGTCATCGTGACCGGATTGCCGCAGAAAGTGCCACCTTGGTAGGCTCTCTCGGATGGCGGATGTTTCGATGGATCCATCCTCTCCATTATCTCCGATGGGCCGGTTATGGCCCCTATTGGATATCCCCCGCCGATTATCTTCCCGATCGTCGTGATGTGGGGCTCGATCCTGAAATATTCCTGGGCGCCTCCCCTCGCCAGCCTGAAGCCTGTTATCACCTCATCGAAGATGAGGAGTGAACCACTTTCCTCGCAGAGCTCCTTCAAGCCTTGCAGGAAATCCCTTCTGGCTGGCACGCATCCCATTCCCAGCATTGGTTCGATGATCATGCACGCTAGCCTCTCGCCCCTCATCTTCCTCCTGACGCCACTCAGGTCGTTGTAAGGGAAGAGGACGGTGTTTTTCAGCTCATTCCTCGGCAAGCCGGCAGAGGGAAGCTCGTTTAGCGGGAGCTTTGTCCCAACGTGAACGTCATTGAAGCCGCCGTGCCAACCCCCTACAAATTTGCCGATCTTCACCCTCCCCGTATGTGCCCTGGCAAGCCGAAGGGCGTACATTACGGCCTCAGTTCCGCTATTGGTAAACCTGACCATCTCCGCTGAGGGCAACATCTTACTTATCTTTTCAGCGAGTAGTATCTCATTCTCGTTAAGGGTCCCATACTGCGAAGATCTCTCGACTTGGGCCTTCACCGCTTTTACGACTGAGGGGTAGTTGTGGCCCAGTATCAGAACCCCGTGGCCATTCCAGTAATCGACGTATCGATTCCCATCAGCGTCCGTCAGAACGTTGCCATTCGCCGATACCGTGCAGAAGGGATAGGGCTTGAAGGCCCTTATGTTGTGGTTAACGCCTCCGGGCATGACCTTTTTAGCCCTCTGGAAGAGCTTGGCGGATTTCTTGGTTCTTGACTCATATTCATCTACTATTGATTGCAAATGCCCTCGCCTTTTAGCGATGTAACTGGCGATTTAAAACACTTCGTTCTCGATATGGAAAGATCCAACTCGCCCTTACGAACGGCGTGGCATGTTACGTGCTTTTTGAAAGGCACCGAAAGCCAAACATAGTCGAACCACAGATTATCTGCCACATAATCATATAATGGGATGGTGTGAAAAACCATGAGAACCTACACGACGCCGCTCGTGAAGCTCGATGTCATAAGCCGGCAGACTGGAGTGGAAGTTTATGGCAAGCTTGAGTGCACAAATCCAACTGGTTCGCACAAGGATAGAGAAAGCCTGAAGGTCTTAGACGATGCTATATCGAAAGGTTTTAGTGAGGTCGCAATCACGAGCACGGGTAACGCAGCTATATCCTTGGCTGCTTACTCCTTAGTACACGGCGTAAGGTGCCACGTCTTCGTACCGAATAGCATATCGGAAGAGAAGGCCAGGCTTATCACCTCATTTGAAGGTGAGCTACACAAGGTGCAGGGAGGATTGAAGGCAGTTTATGCGGAGTGCGTGGACTTCATAGAGCTGCATGGCGCTTACGATGCGAATCCTGGTCGTAACGCCAAAAAGATCGAGGGAGACTCAGTCATAGGCGAGGAGATAATTGCCCAACTTGATGCAAAGCCCAGTCACGTATTCGTTCCGACTAATAACGGAACGCTCCTTGCGGGGGTATGGTCGGGATTTAGGGGTAATAATGTGAGGCCGAAAATGATCGCGGCCACGGCACCGGTTACCGAGGTGGCTGACAGCATAACTGGTTATACTAGGTTGGATGGAGATGCACTGGATGTTGCGCTGGAAGAATCGGGCGGAATGGTCATAAGCACGTGCGACGTAGACATAGTAGAAGCCACCCTCTTATTGACAAAGGAGGGCATATTCTGCGAGCCAGCATCGGCAACCTCCCTTGCGGCCCTGAAACGGCTGCGGTCTGAGGTTGGGGAACTACAGGGTCCTGCTGTCCTCCTCATAACTGGAACCATACTAAAATATCCAGCACGCATTAAGAGCGTCCTCGGTCGCTCCTTGACCAAATTGGGGTGAGGGGGACTAGCAGAGGTTGCGTTCCGAAGCCTACGATAACGATTGTTTGCGCTCCCGAGTATCCCTAAGAAGATGGACTATTGCCCTTCAGGGCTGGAGAACCATAATACGGAATCTGTAAATTCCTTATCCTTCGTTTCCTCATGGAAATTCGGTAGTATTTCAAAACATAGTGGAGTGCGAATATAACGGGTAGTAATGAGGCCAGAAATTCCATAATGATCAGAGGTTCCATATTCGTCCAATCACGTTTTCATTTATGGCTCCTCCTCGCCTTTCAGCATTCTGGTCTAGGTTCTTTGAGAAAGCGATTGAATGTCGCCCTCACGGAATATTGACTTCGGTGAGGTCTAATGGTTACCTGTCCCATTTCACTCCCTCGAAAAAAAAGGCCTTTATCTATGGCGTTGTTGAACCGTTTGATAAGGTGTTTAACTTAGGAGGTGATTAAGGCTTATTTCCCTGGCGAACGGGATTATGGTATGCCCGTGGGAGCCTCCTCGATTTGGGACAATCCTGAGAGCGTGAAGTCCTTTAATGAAGAAGAGGTCATAGAACTACTGGATGCCACTCTCAAACGATTGCGCAAGGAATCAAATCTGATAAGGATTGATCGCGGTAAAACGCTCTTCGTGGGTGACACGCATGGGAATTTCATTGTGACCAAAGCCGTCATGAAGATCTTTTCAGATGGCGATTTTGATAGAATCGTTTTTATGGGGGATTACGTTGATAGGGGATACCAACAGCTAGATAATGTCAATTGCATTTTAGGACTGAAGCTGGCCAGACCTGAAGAGGTCTTCCTGTTGCGGGGCAACCATGAGACCGTTTCAACGAACTCAAGATATGGATTCTGGGAGGCCGTTACAAGCAAGTATTCCGAGTCGCTTTACAAGCTGTATAACCACATCTTCTCTTACCTCCCTCTTGCAGCGATAACCTGGAATGACGTCTTCGTCGTGCACGGCGGCATAGCCAAAGGCCTGGAAAGAGTGAACCAGATAGATGGTTTACCTAGGGGGGAGATTGAACCCAACAACGACATCGTCTCGCAACTCCTTTGGAATGACCCGGCAGAATTGATCGGTGACTTCGCCTTTAACGACCAGCGAGGTGGATTTTACTACTATGGTAAGGATGTTTGTCTTAGGTTCTTGGATGAGAACGGCCTGAGGATGCTGTTGCGCTCCCATGAGGTTTTCACCGAAGGATACAGGTACTTCTTCGATGGCAAGCTGCTCAGCATTTTCTCCTCTACTGGCTACGGTGGCGCTCCAATTGAGGGGAAGGCTGCCCAACTATCAGAAGATGGCGAGGTAGACCTCATCAACATCGAGGTCGTCATCTAGCAACATGGATGAATTACCGTAATTGTGCACACAAAGGGATAAGAAGCATCTGAGGGATATGGTATTTCTGTACTCCGTAGGTCATAACCAGCATAATCTCTATGATCTCTATGACAAACCTTAAAAACATAACATCTGTTCTGAACTAAGTGAAAAAGGGGAGATAATACAAAATGACACAAGAAGTAAAAGTAGAGAAGTTACCTTGGGCCTTCATGGTGATCTTCTTGGTCCTTCTGGGCGTATTAGGCGAGATCTGGACCGTTACGCAATCTACTGGCACATATCAAAGACCTGCAGCTTATTTCTCGTCTCTCGGGGTGACCGTGGCATGTTATACGGCCATAACCGCCCTGCCTTTCCTGACGTTCTTTATCTGTGGCGCCTTGGGGAGGTTAGGACCCTTAAAGGGGAAGGTGACCCCGGCGACGATGACCTACTTCTATGTGATGACTTGCTGCGCGTCCTTCTTCTTCGGAAGGCCGACCGCAGATACCCAATGTGCCGCGTGGGCAGCCTTCATAGGTTCTCGCTACCTAAGTCCTGAGCTTTCAGCGAATTTCGTCCCATGGTTTATGGCACCCCCACTGCCGATTGCTGACCAGATCAGACTTGGTGGCGTGGGAGTACCATGGGGTGATCTTATGCCAACGGTAATCTTCTGGTCCGCATTCACAATCGTCTTCGGCAGCTTCATGGTTTGCATTGCCACCCTCTTCCGCAGGAGCTGGATAGATATCGAGAAGGTTCCGTTCCCACATGCCATATCGGCGCACGAGCTCATGAAGAGGGTCGATCCGACGAAGCCAAAGCAGAGTCTCAACATCACTTCTCCATTCATCATAGGAATGATAGTCGCAATAGCATTTGGGATACCCTCTATCATGATCGAGCTCTTCCCATGGTTCCCCGACATATACGGATTCAGGACCAACATATGCGGCTATGCGGCAACCTGGAATACGCCAACTGGGGCCTTCGGGGGCATCATCGGCCTTGCGAAATGGAACATCCACCCTCTGGCCGTTGCCATAGCCTACATCGCCCCCTTGAACATACTCTTCAACGTCTGGTTCTGGTGGCTCGTTAACGTAATCATACTTCCACAGATCGCCTACACCGTTTTCGGATACTACACTGCGCTCACAGATCGGAATGGGTGCGGCCGTTGGGATTGCGGAGCGGAGTCCTTGGCCTTCGGGGCGCCATTCAAATGGCAAGCTACGGTGATCGGCGGGATCTTCGGACTGGCGCTATTCTTGCTCGTGATAGAGAGGCGCTACATAGTGGAGACCGTGCAGGCCGCTCTTGGAAGGGTAAGCGAGGAGAGGAGGGGCGAGATAGAAGGGAATGAGGCCCTCTCCTACAGGACACTCTATGCCTTGATAGTCGTGCTCTTCATCATGATGGTTGCCATCCTCATGACCACCGGGATGGGCCTTGGGACGTCCATCTCTACGCCAATATCGATGTTCATCATATGGTTCGCCCAGATGCGCATGCTCGGTTTGAGCGGGGCTTACGTCAGGGGCACGGACAAAGGCTATGCCCTCCAAAAGATGTTGTTTTACCCAACTGCACCAGTTCCACCCACCGGCGATTACATAATGACAGCCAACTTCAATACTTGGTTCACTGATGCCCCGGATATGGGGAACCAGATCGGCGGGAACTATCTCACAGCTTGGCAGTCGTACCGACTCGCGAGCCTTACAGGCGTCAGCAACAAGAGCGTCTTCAAAATAATGATCATATCGATCCTGATCCTTGCGCCCACTACCATGACCGGCTTCCTGTACTCCGCCTACACTTGGGGGGCCAGCCGCATTCCGGGCACCTGGGGCATGTATGGATGTGCTGGATGGTACCAAAGGTGCGCCGTGCCCGAAAGGTGGAACGCCATGCCGGGCACGGATCCATGGATACCTAACTTCTTGGCCGGTTTCTTGATATCTGGAGCCCTGAGCATCATGCACGCGAGATTCATGTGGTTCCCATTCGAGCCAGTGGGATTCATCATCGGAACGTCCTGGACGGGCGCGCAGGCTGGATTTTGGCTGCCTTGTCTAGTGGCATGGGTACTAAAGGTAATGACCATCAGAGTCGGAGGGAGTAAGCTATACGAGCACCAAGGGCTTGCATTGGCGGCGGGATTCATAGCGGGCTACATGCTCTGCATCATACCAGGAACGATCATATCTAAGGTAAGGTTCTTCTACCCGTTCTAAAATCCAGAGACCTGTTGGTCTCTGGCCCTTTCTCTTTTTTTATCCAATGAGTTAGGGGCTAGACCCTATCCTACTGCAGGTTTAGTGAGTAGCGTTAGGCCCCCATGAGGTCTGGAGAACTGTATTATCACAGTAGTGAAGTATGGAGGGGGTGCGATGATGGATGGAGAAAGGCGCTATTGGATGGAAGGGTGACTGGTCCGAATCGAGAAGGAGGTTGGCAGCATGGTGGAGAGGAGAAGTCCCAGATAGGCCAGCCCTTTCCCTGATGGCTCCAAGAGTTCGGCCCATCGAGGATATACCTGCATTTGAGGCGCCCGCAGATCTCTACTCGAGATGGATCCTGGCGGAATATAGAATCAACGTGGCGGAACGCGAGATGGCCTCAACGCAGTATCTTGGTGAGGCCTTCCCATATTTCGACACTCACATTGGCCCTGGATCCCTTGCGCTCTTCCTTGGTTCGGAACCCATATTCGCGGATACCACGGTTTGGTACCAGCCGTGCATCCCCGATGAGGGCCTGAGCAAACCACTCGAATTCGATGTGGGGAATAAATGGTGGAAGTCCCAGGTCAGACTTGTGGAGGAAGGCGTAAAACACTCTCGCGGGCGTTATCTCGTATGTATGCCCGATCTGATAGAGGGGTTGGACACGCTCTCATCGCTCAGGGGGAAGAAGCAATTGCTCTTGGATCTTAGGAGGAGGTCCGATTTCGTCCACGAGAAGCTATCGGAGATAAATGGACTCTACTTCCAATACTTCGACGAGATACGCAAGATCATATCCGACGATGTGGGGGGCAATTGCTTCTCGGCCTTCAGGATCTGGGGTCCGGGCAGGACAGCGAAGCTCCAGTGCGACTTCTCCGCCATGATCTCCCCCGCTATGTTCAAGGAGTTCGTAGCACCATATCTCGCGGAGCAATGCGAGAAGCTCGACTGCTCTGTCTACCACCTCGACGGGACTGACTGCGTAAGGCATCTGGACGCACTCCTCGGCATATCTGGGCTCAAGGCAATACAATGGACGCCACAAAGTGGAAGGCCGGGAACGGGTTCAGCAACATGGTTTGAGATGTATAAGCGAATATTAGGGGCTGGTAAATCTTTATTGCTCCTGGATGTCGAACCTCATGAGGTCAAACCCCTACTTCATAGCATCGGTACCAAAGGCGTTCTCATAGCCACTACTGCGAGGACCATCGATGAAGCCCAAAAATTACTGCAATGGACCGAAGGGTTAAGATAAGCGATTCTTGAATTATGCGTTTATCGTCTTCAGCAATTCTTGGGCTTTTTGGCCAACGCGGTCGGCGATCCGATTTGCGATCTTCTCGCCCAATTCACGGGAAGCGAATTTCCTGGGATCGCGACCAAAGATGCCCGCTTCCTCCCTGCCATCATCGCTGTCCAGATCATCCTCCTTAATCAGGTTCATGTCTACGAGTTCCGGTCTCAAGTACATCATTAGCGAAGTCTCCCAGTGAGCGGCGTGATCCATGCTGTCGTCGGTCGAGTCATATAAATCCCCTTCCATCATCGCGAATCCCGTGGCCTTGCCGCCCCTCTGGATCGCGTCGACGGCCTTCTGTATCGCAGCCTTCTGAGGATCGACGTCATGCCCCGTTACCCCAATGATCACACGAAAACCTACATCGACGAGCCCCGAGAATATTTTCTGGTAGAGTTCATCGACCAAGGGTTGCCCGAAGTCGATCATCGTCCAGTCGTGCCACTTACCGAGGATCCCCCAATATGTTGGAGGAACGACCACGCCCCCGTATTTTTCCGCGGTCATCAAGAGGATGTGGTAAGCTTTCAGAGTGTCATTTCCCAACGGCAGATGCTTTCCGTGCCACTCCAATGAGCCGAAAGCACAGTACGCAACAGGAAATCTGGCTACGGCCTCATCCAGTTCATGTGGCAACATCTCTTCATAGCGAACCTTTCGTCCTTCCCGCTTCATTTAAGAGAGACCGCTTTGACGGTGTCATCTTATGAGTAGATAACCTTTTGGCCCATTCGGGATAAGATTCGAATCAACATCAGCTCATCTCATTCGCCTTTTATTGAAAGACCGGAAGGGCGATGTGCCTTGGTATCCGGATTCATGCTGAGCACGCTCACAATGCCACAAGAACCAGCGGGTGCGGTGGCGAGATCGTGGTGCAGGGGCAAAGTCTTATAGTCGATATTCTTAGGGTTGCAAATGGAAAGCCAAATGCCCAATCCCTTCATATCAGGTGGCAAGTGGTTCAAGGGATCTCTGCACTGCCACACAACGAACTCTGACGGAGCCTTTAGCCCAACTGAAGTATTGAGAATGTATCGAGAGAATGGATTCGATTTTGTGGCCATTACGGATCATGGGAAGGTTACGAAGGTGGCGCAAAAAAGTGAGGTTATACTCCCCCTCTCTGGGAAGGAGTTGTCTGTGGGGACATCGAGGGCCGGGGAGAGTTATCACATAGTTGGGGTGGGGATGGAGGGTAATCCAAAGCGCGCAGATGGCAACGGACCTGGCGCTGCTGAGAGGACTGTCGACGCCATCGTTGACCAAGGTGGATTGGCGTTCATAGCGCATCCATATTGGTCCGGCCTAGTAACCGAGGACATAATCGGATTGAAGGGGCATCATGGAATTGAGATATTCAATACGGGCTGTGAAGCCGAGGTCGGAAAAGGGTTCTCGACCGTACAATGGGACCAAGTCCTATCGCTCGGCGAGATGACGAACGGCATTGCAGTAGATGATGCCCACAGGTACGTCTATCCGCCATACGATGCCATGGGGGGGTGGGTGTGGGTGAAGGCCGATGAACTTGGCCAAAAAGGCATAACGAAGGCCCTGAGGGAGGGTTCTTTCTATTCATCCATGGGTCCGAAGATCATTCTCGTAGAGATCGACCGCACCCTCAGGGTCAAATGTAGCGGTGCAAAGCAGGTATCGATGATATCCCACAATGGGAGTGGCATGATTGTTGACTATCCTACTGTGAAGAGCATCATCGAGAGCCAGAGAAGCAAAACGGAAGAAAAGACAGATGGCGTCATAAGCACAGTGGATATCGAAGATATAGATGGTGGCGTGGAGACAAAGATCACCCTAAGAAATGGAAGGAAAATAAGAGAGATATCCTCGAACGAAGGGATAATCGAGGCTGAATGCGACTTTAAATTCTTCAGCCGTTATGTCAGGATCGAAGTCGTCGATTGTGAGAACAGGAAAGCCTGGACTAATCCGATGCCCATCAAGTGAAATACTAATGATAGGGAATTTATAGGTTATACTTTGCGGATATGACATCGTTCATCCCTTTAACAGCTCACAGATCACCAAAGAGGATTATGACAATTATTATCATCGCGAATGAAGCCTGAGCAAAGTCTTGGTATCCTAAGAACATAGCGACTATAGGAAAGAATTTTATTTTTATAGAAACAATAAAGATAACAAATAGTGAAAGAATCATGAAACGTAAAAACATATAAAAGATTGAGTATGAGGAGTTGATTGTATATGGAATGGAGGAATGAAAAATGGAGTTGGGTATGATTGGACTTGGACGCATGGGCGCCAATATGGCCTTGCGCCTTCTACGCGGAGGCCACAGAGTTGTGGGATATGCTCGTCATGCGGAGACGGTCGATCGCATCGTGGAAAAAGGCGCCGTTGGCGCTTATTCCCTGGATGAACTTGTTCAAAAATTGACCCCACCACGGATAATCTGGTTGATGATTCCAGCAGGAGAACCAATAGATAAGACCATTCAATCGCTATTGCCCATATTGGAGCTGGGCGATATAATCGTCGATGGTGGCAACTCCAACTATAAAGACACATCGCGTCGTGCTGCTCTGCTTAAGGAGAAGGGGATCCATTTCGTAGATGTTGGCACCAGCGGCGGTATTTGGGGGCTCACAGAGGGTTATTGTCTTATGATCGGAGGTGAAAGAGAGGTTGTGGAACGCCTTTGTCCATTATTCAAGACATTAGCCCCTACGCCTGATAGAGGGTGGGGTCACGTAGGGCCAAGTGGCGCTGGCCACTTTGTGAAGATGGTCCACAACGGCGTCGAGTATGGCCTTATGCAGGCCTACGCAGAAGGCCTCGCTCTGTTGAAGCAAAAGGAGGAGTTTAACCTTGATCTTCATCAGATTGCTGAAGTTTGGCGACATGGGAGCGTCGTCCGTTCCTGGCTCCTTGACCTCACTTCAGAGGCCTTGGGAGAGAATCCTGACATGAAGGGAATAGACCCGTATGTGGCCGACTCTGGAGAAGGAAGGTGGGCCGTCTTCGAAGCCATTGATCTAAACGTCCCTGCTCCCGTGATCAGCCTCTCCCTCCTTCAGCGGATTCGTTCCCGTGATGAGAAGTCCTTCCAGGATAGATTACTAGCCGCTATGAGGAATAAGTTTGGTGGCCACGCCGTAAAGCAGAGGAGTGACTGTAACTGATGGAAGACTATCCATAAGCTCCTAATCTTCATCTTTCACTGACCCCTTCAGGATGTTCCATTTGTCATAAACTTTGGGTTGTGAAGAGCTAGCACCACAGACTTTGATCAATGGTTTTTAACCTGAGAAGATATAAATAGATTCGCCGGAACAGTCCCGAAGGAGAACATGACAATTTCAATCTGTACCTTACCCTACATCAACAGAATCGCTCAAAATGTGGAGGCAGTGAAACCGCTTGAAGTCGAGAACCTCTATCACGACATCACTAACGCGGGAGTAATTCTTCCGTCAGGCGAAGGACGTTCGAAGGGTGCCCTAAGTATAGCGTGCAGTGAAATGGCTAAGATGAAACGCGGTAAAACAATCCTGGACCGCGGCGACATAGGCTTTCCGGGGAGAGGTATAGATGAAACTGCTCCCACACTAAAACAACGCTTTGGACAGGTGTGTCTGCTAGTGAACTCCGGAAGCGGAAAATCTCTCATGCCATTAATAGATGCACAAAAACTAGCCTTCTACATAGCTAAGTCAGGGAGCTCCAGGAACTTTACAATAGATGCTGTGACTTCACACCCCGATTCGCCCATAGGCAGGCTGGGCAGCAAATTCGGGAATGTACTTGAACTCAAGGGAAGAGAATCAGAGGAATCTCTTAACTCAACAAGTGAATTCAGAGCCCTTGGAATAATGGAAGACGTCTTCATTCTAGGTAGCGGAGTACTATTCCACTCCATGGCTGAAGCCATGTATGAAGAAGCTTCAGCCAACAGAGTCGTCTCACGCTCTAGTGATCTACTGAAAGACATCGGAGTATTAGTTGAAAACATTGTCTCCTCAGACTTCTTCGTCTCTCTACTAAGTCTACTTGAGCAAAGGCACTCATGCTTTTTCGCCGGACTAGGAAGCGCCCAAGAAGTTGCGAGGATGACTGCTGTACGGCTAGCACACGTAAAGAGGGCAATTGGGGATCAGATCTTCGTAGCAGGGGAATCGAATACTCCTGCCCCCAGGGCCGGGGACATACTCCTAGTAATCACGCAGAGTGGAGAAACAGAAGTCGTAGCAGCCTGGTGCAAGAACTTTAAGAGAATGGGAGGCAAAGTCGCATCCATAGTCGGAAATTCGGAAAGCACCATCGCAGCCCTCTCAGACTTCTCCTACATGATAAAAGGGCAAGAAGACCCAGACAAGCCCAACAATTTCTACATAAAGGCAGCCTTCATCCTTAGCCCACTACCTATCTACCTAGTTGAGAAAATAGAGGAGAGGGGACTGAAACTGCCTGAGTATATCATAAAATGGTATCATAGCGTAACTTCATAGAATTGTATTTGATTTTCTATTCGGCGACAGGGCGAACAGGTCTTCCCAAGAATTCGTAATACTCTCGCATCCAGGGCAAGATGTCCCTTCCGAGAAGATTTAGGAATTTCTCTTCATTTGGGCTTGCGCTGTGTATGTAGACTCGGTCAAACCCCATCTTGAGAAACTCTCCAAGCCTCTTAATGATGAAATCTGAGTCAGTGGTTATGAGCCAGGAATCCTTGATCTTCTCCTCCTCCTTAAGGCTGATAGCTCGCTCAAGCTCTCTAGGGTCAGAAATATGCTCTCTCTCTTGACGAGGAATCGCTGTTGATGCCCAGAACATTGCAGATTTGAGCGCCTTGTTATAATCTACGTCATAAGACACCTTAAACTCCATCGCTTTGCTTAATCGGGAAGAGTCACGACCAGCTCCAGACGCACCTTTTTCCAGTGCTTTAATGATCTCCAAGTATCTCTCAAGGCCTCTTGGATTCGTAAGTATGCCATCAGACAATCTGCCAGCAATCTCAGCAACCTTCTGGTTAGAAGTGGCCACATAAATAGGAATCTTACCCTTCGGTCTAGTATACAGTTTAGCGGTCTTCAGACTATAGTATTTTCCTTTAAAGTTCACGAATCCCCCATCCCAAAGCAACCTAATGATCTTTAAAGCTTCCTCAAACCTATCAACTTTCTCACGATAATCAGGCCATTCAAAACCAAGCGGAGTTTCATTCATCGCATGACCAGTACCCAATGTAACAAATATCCTGCTAGGATAAAGATTATCTAAAGTAGCGAAAGCTTGGGCAACTATTGCTGGATGATACCTGAAAAGTGGTGTCGTAACAGCGGTACCCAACTCAATTTTCTTGGTCCTCTCAGCGGCCGAAGCAATCCAAACCCAAGGAAAACCTGATTGACCGCCAGTATCACTCCAAGGATGAAAATGGTCACTCGTAACTATGATATCAAAACCCACAACTTCCGCGTGAGCAGCAAACTCAAGCAACTTCGATGGATCGTACTGCTCCTGAGCACACCAATACCCCAGTCTAAGAGACACCATTTGGATCATCAATATTTGCCAGAAATCCTAGATATGTCTTTTTCGCAGAGGCTCACCACAAGGACGGACCCAGTGTCAGGCCGTCTAGAGTATTCCCTTCATTCCCCAAGTAAGTTAAGTTAAGGCTAAATATACTCCACCTCGCCAGCATGAGGACAGAAGGTGCTAAATATACTCCTCCTCAAGTTCTCTGAGGAAATTTTAGCGAGAGGCCAAACCTAACGATCCCAGTCTGATATATGAGTCAATGCAGCATTGTAGGTAACCAAGGGCTTTCCCAGCAGATTCGCCCCTTCAGTAGGATAGTTTCTTGTAAGGGTCTTCTTTCCTCATCATCATAGGCAGATTTGTCTAGAAGTCGTCGATCGTGAGAATAAGAAGGCTTGGACCAATCCGATGTTTATAAGGTAAGATTTAGTGGCGATCTAACTGTTCTATGGTGATTGGCCTATCTACTTCACCCTTTTTAACATAAAAGCGCTCTTTACAGTTCCGTGGAACTGACAGCGTGTTAATGTGATCGGCGGGAGTGTGACTTCAACGGACCGTTGGCCTTTAGAGATTCAGCGAGGTCTTCGAGGCCTAGTTCCACTAGCTTCCGTTCCGTTGGTATGCCGTTCTTGTCCCAGCCTCTGGCTTCATAATACCATTCCAGTAGCTTGTCGAAATCCCCGTCCGTTATCTTGTGACCCTTCGCCGGACCTGAGGGGAGCGGCTCTTTGAAGCGCTTTGGCAGTGATGAATCGTCCTTTCTGTTTATGCCCTCTTTGACGTTGAACATCCTGATCACGTTCCATATCCTTTCACCGTACTTAAGCAGCTCCTTGTAGTCGACGTTCCAGCCAGTTGCCGCGGTTACAAGAGCGGCATACGTGTCGTTTGTAATTCCAGACCGACTGAATTCGCACAGCGTAAGTGAGTAGAGGGCGCTCAGGTGGTCCTGCTCCCATTTCACACACTCTGACTTATTCTGCTCGATGGACAGCCTGTCGAAAGACGGACCGAATGGCCAAGGATATCCGGATATCTCATATGCAGGCATCCATCCACGCTGGTGGTCGCAGCCCCTATCGGAACACGCGAGCGCTAACGCTTGTCCTGGCGATCCCCTCGGGGGCCAGGCGGGCATCTCCATCTTCTTGATGTGGATTGCGAAGTCCCCCGAACCCTTTCCTACGACCTTGGACGCTCTGGCAACACCTTCGGCAAGGATGTCACCGATCCCCCTCCTCTCCGCTATCATCTTGACGAGCTCGATCTGTGCCTTCCAGTTACCGAACTTCGCATCCAGGCCACCCAGGTCCCTCTTCTTGAGGATGCCCTTTTCGTAGCACTCCATGGCCCAACCGATGACGTTGCCCGCGCTTATCGAGTCCAATCCATACTTGTCGCAGAGCACTGTCGCATACGCAACGGCTTCAAGAGAATCTATTCCGCAATTGGCCCCAATCATGCCCGTCGTCTCATATTCCACTATGTCCGCCTCGGTCCCGGCCCATGGGCCCCTTCGAATTCTGCCGATCTTTGTGCAGTGTATTGGGCAGGCGAAGCAGCCATACTCCCTCGTCCACAGATATTTTCTCTGACTGGAATCGTTTAGTGAGCTCGCGGCCTTATCATCGACTCCATCGTAAAAGTTTCGACTTGGGAAAAGGCCTTGGCTATTAGCGAATTCGAGAAAGGCCGGAGTGCCGCCCTTCCTGTATGTAAGCGAGTCGTTGCTCTTCTCCAGCTCCTCTCGGGCCCTCCAGTAGGCTTCATCGAAGGCCTTCGGATCTGCCAGCTCTATCCTCCCGCTGCCCCTTACGGCCACGGCTTTCAGGTTCTTCGATCCCATTACGGCCCCGGTGCCGCATCTACCGGCCTGCCTATGTGGACTGGAGTCGACCAAGGCGAACCTGACCCTGTTCTCCCCTGCAGGCCCTATGCAAGCCACTTTGACGGACCTATCGCCAAGTTCCTCGAGTATCCTATCCTGTGTCTCATACGTGTCCAAACCCCAAATGCCCTTCGCGGGCTTCAGATTTACGTCGTCATCGTCTATCCAGAGATATGCGGGCTTGGGGGATCTCCCCCTGATCACAACAATGTCATAGCCGGCGAATTTAAGCTCTGGAGAGAAATCCCCTCCGGCATAGGAGTCCGAGAATAGTCCCGTTAGGGGGGACTTGGTAACTATGCAGTATCTGTTCGTTGGCGCCATAGTTCCTGTGAGTGGGCCTGTGCAGAAGACGACGGCGTTCCGAGGACTAAATGGATCAAGCTTGGGAGGGACCAGATCGTAAAGGAGCCTCGCCCCGAAGCCCTTTCCACCAAGATACTTCCTCGCGAAGTTGGGGTCTAAATCCTGTTTTTTGATCGACCTCTTGGTCAGATCTACATGCAGGACTTTACCCGCATAGCTGCTGATCGAAGCGTTTCGCATCCTCTCACTTCATCTCCAGAGCTCTGGTCGGACAGTATCTGACGCACTGTGGATCGCCATAACATAGGTCGCACTTTGTCGCCCTATGGGCAACTTCATCGTATTGTATTGCATTCACGGGGCATGCCCTTACACAATTTCGACAACCCGTACACTTCTCAGGAATGATCAGGACCGCACCAGTTTTCTCATCCCTCATGAAGGCGCCTTCTGGACAGGACCGCCAACATGCGGGATCCTCACATTGTTCGCAGATGTGCGGTTGGGATCTAAGGCCCATAGATTCCATCGTCACTTGAATGTGCGAGAGCCTTGGGACGTAGACATGGAATTTGACCATCGAGCATGCGAGCTCACAGGTCCTGCAGCCTGTGCAGAGATCATAATACGGAATTATGGCCTTCCTCAATTTTCGCATCTCCTCTTGAGGCTCTGTCCTTCGAGGACCACATCAACGGCTATATATTTTTGTATTATAGTCTAGAGGTCGGGCTTGATGTTATCGACTACTTCCCTATACTTCTCATGGATCATCTTCCTATCGAACTCCCAGAACCTCTGCAGCATATCATCCAATTCCTGTTTGGTGAAATATCCCATGCTCGGGGGGAAGAAGTGCCTTTCCTCTTTCTCAATGTGCATTGGATAAAAGTCAATCAACTGTTTCAAGACGTTTATCACGTCCCCAAGGGCTCCCTTTTGTCCTTGGATGTAACTCACTTTGGAAGCCTCCAGCATTCTGACTGTCTTCCTCGCATAGACGTGCTCCTCTACAAGTTCATTCATTATTTTTTTATGCTCGTCTGAGAGTTGCTTTTTAGCGAGATCCCTGAAGAGGATATTCTCTTCCTTTCCATGATGACAGCGATCAGCATATGTCCTGAGGAAATCGACCGCTACATCGATGAAAGCGGGATCAACACGCTTTTGTTCACTCATCCCCTCCAATCTGTCCTTAGTTAGGTTAATCATTCGCTCGATGAGTCTGTGCTCGATCATTAATGGACCTATCGGTAGCAATCGAAGAACACCAACGTCGTGAAAGAAAGCAGTTAAGCAATATTAATAAAATTATCTCAGTTAGCTGTCTTGGTGAGGAGTGCGGAAATCTAGGTAAACCAATCGATAATGATATCTCTGAAGTGGTGAGGTCGAGGAGGGAACATTATACCTATTTGGTATGAGCGAGACGAGAGTTTCATTTAGGATTGGGCACTATGGAAAACCTGTTAAAGCCGAGCCTTTCATATGCCCTGATGATAGCCCCGTTTAACTCCTTGGGCCTACCCCCTGTAATTGTGAAAATCTCCAGGTAAATCTCAACAACCTCTGTAACAGCGTAGACTTATATATTGCTCTAAAGCGCTAAAATACCAGGTGGCAAGGAAGGACATCTGGTCAATGATTTCACGACCATATGTCCTATATTTTATCCTCCTCTCCCCCTACCTTGCCACCTACTGGTTATATGGATAAAAGGCGACCACGGTGTAAGCGTTCCTGTACCCCGTCGGCTCGGTCCTTTCAAACTCGCTCAACCTGTCCTTGCCGATGTTGCGGAAAGCAGCTTTGAGCGTCTCCTAGGTTTTTTAATGAGCGGGCTCATACGCCCGGGAATCCAGTCATTTCATAAAACCATTATACCGTCTTTTTCCATTTCGTCAGACTGAACTTAACTTACTTCGATTTTGCCAGGAACCGGCCCAACGCCCTCGGGAGCTGCATCGATCGAATCAAGAGGCGTTCCTGACGACGCCCTTTAGACGCCCATCCTGATTGACCTTCTCTTCACCCAACTTCTCCACATTGTTCGTTCCCTTGAACTGACCCATGTAGAGGTTAAAGTAAAAGCCCCTCCTCGCCATCAGTGAGTCGTGGGTTCCCCTTTCGATTATTGACCCGTCCCTTATGACCAGGACCTGATCGGCTTTCCTGATGGTACTCAGGCGGTGGGCGATCACGAAGCTCGTACGGCCTTCCATCAGCCTGAGTAACGCCTTCTGTATGCGCATCTCTGTGCGCGTGTCCACGCTACTCGTCGCCTCATCCAGTATCAGGATCCGGGGGTTAGCTATTACGGCTCGCGCTATGGCCAGCAGCTGCCTCTGCCCCAGGCTGAGGTTACTGCCGCGCTCAGTTAGCAGGGTCTTGTATCCCTGTGGCAGTCTTGTTATGAACTGATCTGCGTTCGCCAATTTGGCGGCATCTATGCACTGTTCGTCTGTGGCATCCAAGTTCCCGTATCTTATGTTCTCCAGTACCGTGTTCGAGAAGAGGAAGTTATCCTGCAGCACGGTGCCCAGCTGACGTATCAGATCGTCCCTCTGCACCGCCTTGATGTCCTTACCGTCTATTAGGATCGTGCCCCTTTGTATGTCGTAGAAGCGGCTCAAGACGTTAACCATCGTCGTCTTCCCCGCGCCGGTCGGTCCGACGAACGCCACTATCTGTCCCGGTTCCGCATGGAAGCTCACGTCCCTCAATACCGGCACGCCATCGACATAGCTGAAGTCGACGTGGTCGAAGACGACATCTCCCTTGATCTCCATCAATGGAGCCGCCCCAGGGATATCCATGATTTCGGGCTTCTCGTCGATGACGTCAAAAATCCTCTCGGCCCCCGCCAAGGCCGTCTGAATTGAGTTGTAGAGGTTGGCGAGTTGCCGAAGGGGGCCTGTGAAGTTACGTGCATATGTTATGAAGGCCGCTATAGTGCCAACGGTGGCGAGTCCCGCGATGGCCAGCCATCCCCCTAGCCCCGCTACGACTATGACGCCAATATTCCCCAGGACATTCATTGCAGGCATTATCATCATGGAATAGGAAAATGCTGCTATGCCAGCATCGCGTGTCGCCCCATTGATCTTGTCGAAGTTCCTAAGCACAACTTCCTGCTGCCCAAAGGCTTGGATTACCCTTTCACCGCCTATTGTCTCCTCCATCATGCCATTCAGCAAACCGAGCTGAGTCTGTAGGTCGCGGAAACCCCGCAGCGTGTTCTTCCCTATCAAGAGTACGACGACGATCATGATGGGAAGTACCAGTAGGCTACCAAGGGCCAGCCAGATATTGAGTAGGAACATTATCACAACTATCCCAACCAATGACAGAAGGCTCGTTACCAGCTGGATTGCATTTAATGTCAGAGCTTGACTGATGGCATCGATGTCGTTCGTGAAGCGACTCATGAGCTCGCCAGCCGGCCTCTTGTCGAAATAACTCAAGCTCAGGGTTTGTATGTGGTCAAACAGGTCCTTACGCAGGGAGCGAAGTGCTCTCTGCGATATGGAGGCCATTATCAGGCCCTGTCCAGCCGAAGCTAGGTAACTGGCGATCCCCACTGCCAGTATGATCAAGACCATACGGAAGAGGCCCGTTACATCCTTTCCCCCAATGAACCTGTCTATGGTCACTCCTATGAGGTAGGGCATGATTAGACTCAACAAGGTGCTAGCGATGACGAGAACGATTATGATCGCTATCCTGAACTTGAAGGGCAGCAGGTATCGGGTCAACCTCATAAGAGCCACTCTGGGATTCCGTGCCTTCTCAACTGCCCTCATGGGACCGCGCGGACCTCCAGGTGGACCTCCAGGTGGCCCGCCATGTGGACCGCTCATGGCGTTGCACCTCCTCCGCCCAGTTGCGACTCGTATATCTCCCGATAGATGGGGCTCGTTACCATAAGCTCACTGTGAGTGCCTTGGGCAACTATCTGTCCCCTTTCAAGTACGACGATCTTGTCCGCGTTTAACACCGTACTGATACGCTGGGCGATCACGAAGGTCGTCATTCCGAACATCAGCCCCTTTAGGGCATCCTGGATCTTCACCTCGGTCTCGATGTCCACCGAACTCGTGCTGTCGTCGAGGATCAGTATGCGCGGCTGTATCAATAAGGCGCGCGCGATGGCGATGCGCTGCTTCTGCCCTCCCGAAAGGTTGACGCCCCTCTCCCCAAGCTGCGTGTCATAGCCCTTGGGAAACGATGTGATGAATTCGTGGGCCTCGGCGGCTTTTGCTACTGCGACGACCTCGTCGTCAGAGGCGCTGGGATGCCCATATCGGATGTTGTCCCTTATTGTCCCACTGAAGAGCACGGTCTCCTGTAGGGCTATGCCGATTTTCGATCTAAGGGACTCCAGTGTTATGTCCCTAACATCCACGCCATCGATGGTCACCCTTCCCTTGGTCACGTCGTAGAACCTAGGTATCAGGTCGATCAGGCTCGATTTGCCCGAGCCCGTTGCCCCGAGTATGGCTACCGTCTGTCCGGGTTCAGCCTTCAAGTCGATATCCTTTAGGACGAGCTCTGTGCCGCTCCCACTATATCCGAAGCAGACCCCCTCAAAGGCCACTCGACCAGAGACATCCGCTAGTGGCTTGGCGTTCGGGTGATCTTGGACCTGTGGCTCTATATCCAAGACCTGTACTATGCGCTCAGCCGATGCACTTGCAGCCGACAGTTGGCCGGCCATCATGGCCAACATCATCACTGGAAAGAGGGTCGACATCAGGTAGTTGACGAACGCGAGCATCTCACCGATGGTGAAGTTGCCCTGTATCATCCACTGTCCGCCAAACCAGATGACGAGGGTTATGGCGAGTGATATTACCACCGTCATCAACGGCATGAGCACCGAGAGCAGCTGATTCACCTTGGTCGCCTGTCTCATGAAGTCAACGTTCGCGTCGTCGAAGCGCTCTTCTTCATATTCCGTGCGTGTGAATGCCTTCACGACGCGCACGCCAGCTAGATTTTCCTGCAGCACCTGGTTCAGCTTATCGAGCCTTTTCTGCACCTGTAGGAACATCGGCTGGCCCTTGTATACGAATAAGACCATCGTGGCCATCATCAGTAGGAGCGGCAACGCCATCATTGCCGCAAGGGTTCGGCTGATGAGCACCATGAGGGTGATGCTGCCTGCTATCATCAGTGGAGCGCTTATCAGCATGCGCAGCGACATCATAACGGTCATCTGGACCATGTTCACGTCACTCGTCAACCGCACAAGCAACTGACCGGTCTGGAATTGGTCCAGGTTGCCGAAGGAGAACCTCTGGACCTTATGGAAGACCTTGCCGCGGATATCCGCGGCGAAGTTCTGAGCTGTCTTGATTGAGAGCATGTTGTTCCAGATTGAAAGGACCCCGCCGAGGAGGGAGGTGCCGATCATCATTATTGTAGTATCCCTGATCACCACAATATCATTCGGATTGATGCCGTAGTCCACAAGGTGCTGTAGCAGACTGGGGAACGCGAGGTCCGTCGCCGTGACCAAGACCAGCGAGAAGATTGCCAGAAGGACGCTCCTTCCATATGGCTTAAGGTAGCTGAATAAACGCAATATGGGGTTCATTCCGGAAGGTCACCAAGGGGGATCGCGTTGAGGAAATGGGCCCATCATGAAGTGAGCCGGAATGAGGCCCTCGATCCCGATTATGCCCTCATGGCTCATCTACGATTACCCTTCATCTTCCTATTTATGTCCTCTATTCTTCCAGCGGCCTCTTCTATGGCCTCCTGAGCCGTCTCGATGGCATGTTCTGAGTACCTGTCCTCCAACTGGCTTCCCAGCTCGAAGAAGGCCGACATGAATTTGCGCATGGATTCTCGGATCCCCGCTGTCTTTTCGGGAGGTATGCGGAACCATAGGGCTCCCGGGAAAGGAGGGGGGAAGAGCCTGACCTCTTTCCTCAGTTTTGCCTCTATCTTTCGCTCCTCCTTCAGGACGGCCCTTCCGCTGTCGGTCAGCTCGTAGCGTTTCATCCCGCTTCCATTGGATGCCGTTACCGTAACGTGGTCCTTCCGCTTCAACCAGGCCAGGAGGGGATAGATCGAACCCGGACTTGGTTTCCACAACCCGTTCGTCCTCCTCTCGAGCTCGCCCATTATCTCCATGCCCGACATCGACTTCCCATCCAGCAATTCGAGCACTTGATGTCTTAGGAAGCCCTTCACGACCATAGCCCTATGTCTGATCCAGCGTTGGTGGAGTGGATGCACTTCGTATCGCTAGCGATATCGATATCGATATGTATTTAAACTTACGTTCTCATATTCATCCACGCAGGCGAGCGAGCGTTCAACATTACGGATGTGGGGACGGGACATAAAGGGCAAGTGCCTCAAGGATCCGCGCCACTGGGGCCATCTGAACGATACCATTCACGCTATGTTAATTCCTACTTCATGGGTGTATCGGCGTTGTAGTGAGGGGGGCTCCCACAATTCCCTTCTTTGAAGCGAGAGTCATCTTGACGCATCTGACTCAAGGAACCTAAATCGGTAAAGTAAAAAGCTAGGTTTGGTCTCATGTGACATTTTGTAGTGAATGTAGTGGATGCGTAGAACCTACACGACAACGCCTCTTATCGAGGTATCTGGTCTGGTCAAGCAGTACGGTTCCGTTCAGGCCTTGGCCGGCCTGGATCTCCAAGTTATGCCGGGGGAAATATACGGTCTCTTGGGACCAAACGGTGCCGGGAAGACCACGGCGATCAAGATCCTCACCGGCTTGGTGGAGCCCACATCGGGGTGGGCCAAGGTGGCTGGTTTCGACCCCGGGGAGGACCCAATTAAAGCCAAGTCGAAGATCGGATACGTGGCGGAAAATCCGATCCTGTACGAATCGCTCTCTCCCAGGGATTTCTTCGAGTTTGTGGCCTCCATAAGGAAGATCGATCAAAGTGCAGCCAACCAGATGGTGACCCACTTAGCAGAGGCCTTCGACATGTCCCAGTTCTTCGATTCCCCCATAGCTACCCTATCCATGGGAATGAAGCAGAAGGTGGCTTTGATTGCGTCGCTTTTTCATCAACCATCCGTACTTCTACTGGACGAACCCCTGAATGGGCTGGATGCCAGGAGCAGCCACATAGTCAAGGATTTGATCTCACTGCATGCGCAAAGGGGAGGGGCCGTGTTATTCTCCACCCACATAATGGAGGTGGCCGAACACATCTGCACGAGGATTGGCATAATATACCGAGGCAGGGTGATAACCGAGGGAACTTTTGACCAACTTAGGAGTAGGACTGGAGGCAAGGGCGAGACGCTCGAAGAGGTCTTCTTGAAGTTGACGAACGAGGAAGCGGAGGTCGCCGATACGATCAAGACGTTGAGGGAGGCATTCTACAAGGATGAAATTAAGTGAAGCTTGGCACCTGAGCCGTATACCGTATGGGGAAGTCGCCTACAAGTCAATAATCCAGACAAGAAGCGGCATGTGGTGGGGGTCCTTTGGCAGGAGTGACCCCGATAAGGAATCGAGGGGCGACGTCGAAATGGCCGAGAGGGCATTGAAGATCGCCAAGATCGACAAACTAGTCGTGGGTGTGGTGAGCATTATTACCTCCATCATCCCTTTCGCGTCGGTATTTACCCAGCCTCCGCCCCCCAAGTTGATAATTCCCATTTCGTTGAGTTTGGCGATCGCATTTTCGTTTATAATGTTATATGCTGTTCAGACGCTTTCATCTTTTGTAAGCGCTGAATCCTCTGCCCTTTTGTCTACCTTACCGCTCACCAAGGACGACTTCGCCCTGATCACGTTGTTATCTTTCGTCAGGTCGGTGGATTATATGGTGGTTGGATCGATCGTGAGCCAAGTCACCTTGGTCGCTTATCTGACTACGTCACCACTCGCGACGTTGCTCATGCTCGTGGCCTCTTCCATGAACGTGGTGTTCGCCGTCAGCATCGCCCTCTTGTTTTCGAGGCTATTCTATAGGAATTTATTGGGCGGGGGGAGGTCCAAGGTTAGTACGGCCTTGCGCCTTGTCTTCTTATTGGCTTGGGGGTTATTGGTTATGGGCGCGGGGATACTGTTCAGCATAGCGTGGTACGTCATGCCCAATCTGGAAAAGGCGTTGCTGAGCCTTGACTCAAACCCATTCTTCTCCATCCTTTTCCCCTTCTCAGCTGGCATGACGGTCGCCAGCCCGGTTTACCCTCAAGCGACCCTTTCTGTGACGTTGGCGTTTGCCGCCATGGTGGGTTACATCGCATTGGCTGTGGTTGCTGGAAGATGGAGCTTGGGAGTGACAATGCGCATATCGCAGGGGACGGGGTTCAGGATAGCGAGGAAGCGGGCCGAGGAGTTCTTGGTCAAGGTACGCAGTCCTTTGTTCGGCTACGTCATGAAGGACCTGAGGATCTCCTCTGGGAATCCAGCCACGGCTTTCTTTTTCGCCCTCCCTGCCTTTGAGGCGGTGATCGTATCGTTGCTGATGATGGGCCGCGCGATGCTGAGGGCTTCCACAATACTGGTGGCCACGACCATGGGAGGGGTTGTCTGCCTCTTCATGCCACTCGGGCTATTGAACGCGGAGGGGATGGGGTTAGAATACACCAAGACGTTGCCAGTGAAGATCGGTAGGATCGTTAAATCCAAGGCTTTGATATCGACGGCAACCTATGTCCCTGTTCCGTTAGCCTTACTCGGCATGGCATTCATGAAGTCGCTGACCTCACCCCTAGCCATTCTCATCCCATTTGTCACCGTATTGTCGATCGCTTCGGCAAGCATCATCGAGATCAGGCTCTTCTTGGGTTTCGTTGCTAAAAGGAAGATAGACACGTTGATCCACGATTTAGGGAGGTTGATCGTAGGTGTCATAATCGCTCTGATTCCCGAGGTTGCATATGTAACAACATATCTGATGTCAACTGACCACCTTTCTGCCATCCTAATTATGGGTGGAGTCGCGACTGCAGAGTTAGCGATGGCCAGTTATCTACTTAGGCGTTCGTAGAAATCGGCAGGACCTGCGCATTCAATGGCATTGACGCCTTAATGGTCCCAAAGGCGACCCCTTTTCAAAGGTATGGTTATAGACACTATTGGTTCACACGCTACCCTCTTCATGGTAATTATGGTAACCCAGATTTTCGTATTCCAAACCATTAAGGGCTCTGAGAGCGATGCTAAAAGAAGTTAGGTTTTTAGTTAATGAATGTTGAATTTGATTTTACGAATCCGTTAAAGGTTAAGTTAAAGGTTAAGCTTATCAACCAGCAATAGCGCATGTCAGCAACATTCAAGCGATCATTAACGTGGGTTGTTAAAAAGATGGATATTTTCATGAACGTGAAAGAGGTAATGGGTTATCTATGGTTTTTGGTATTGTTGGCTATATGGATGTTGGGCGGTTTTCTGTTTGTTCATTTCGATGGCGATATAATCAAGCTTTTCGGTTTATTTGATGCAGTCGGCTGGCTGGCTGGATTGCATTTCCTATACATGTTCGCCTTTCTAGCAACGTGGATGGCACTGGGGATAACTCTCTTATTGTTGTATAGGTTTTATTCTTTACTTAAGCGGTAGCTTGGCCTTAGTGATCCTAACTTGGGTTTTCGTCGTCTGCTACTTGATCACGTGCGAAGATCATCATCTTGAAAGGCTATATACTGAGTCGGGTACTTGGCCTTACGCCCAATGGATTTCGAGGGACTGATAAGGGCCCTGCCCAAAGTCGAGCAACATGTCCATATCGTCGGTTCGATTATGCCCGAGACTTTACTCTGGCTTGTGGAAGAAGGCGGCATGAAAAGGCCTTTTGAGACCGCGGAGGATGCCCGCCGTTTCTTCCAGTACCGCGATTTCCCGCACTTCATCTCCATCTACAACACGTTGATAGATTGTATAACGAAAGAGGGGCAGTTTGAGCGCATCGCCTACGAGATGCTGGAGTGCGACGCCCACTGCAATGTCCGATACGTGGAGGCGAGCTTCTCTGCCCCCGACCACGTCCTGAAAGGCCTTGATTATGGCCGCATGCTTGACGCCATCAATAGGGGCGTGCGGCGCGCGCGTCAAGATTTCGGCATACTTTGCAATCTCAGAATCGATCTAGTCCGTAACTACGGCCCCGAGGCTGGAATGGATGTGCTTGACTGGATTGAGGGCAAGGGCGATAACATCGTTTCTGTGGACATTGGAGGAAGTGAGGGGGCATTTCCGCCCAGGCCATTTGCACCCGTATTCCGTAGGGCGAAGGGGATCGGGTTGCACCTGGTTGCCCATGCGGGAGAGGTGGTCGGAGCTGAGAGCATTTGGGAAGCGGTAAGAGATCTTGGCGTTGAGCGCATAGGACATGGGATTGCGGCGAGCACAGATCCTAGACTAATGGATCATCTCAAGGAACGTGGCATTGCCATCGAGGCGTGCCCTTCCAGCAATGTGAGTATGGGCGCAATCCCCTCGCTGGAGTGCCATCCGATCAGAACGTTTTTTGACCGTGGACTTCTCGTGACCGCGAATACGGACGACCCCTCCATGTTCAACACGGACATGAATAACGAATACCTGCAGCTTCGCAGTAGGCTTAATTTCACAATTCAGGAACTCTTCGGGCTCAGCCTCAACGCCATTGAATCTTCCTTCCTCCCCGAGGATGAGAGGGCCATTATGCGGGAGTCCTTCGTAAATGAGTACCAGCATCTACTGGATGATGTTTGATTGAGGTTAAGGCTGAGGTAGGTTTGTTGAAAAGGCTCATCGAATGGGTTGCGTCAGTCAGCGGGAGGGAAGGTGATGGTCTATTCCCTCAGGATTTCCGAGGCGATCGTGAAATCCTCAACCGCTTCGCTCTCCGATCCCACGCCGATCATGCAGAAATCCATCCCTAGATCTCTGTATACGTATTCCAGGGCCTCTCTAGGCCCTATCCTGCCTCCGGCGAGTGGCTTGATGGCGATGATGGACCTCCTAGACCCTCGCATGGCCTCCAAAGCCCCATTCATCGTTGGGAACATCATTATCCCAAGTTTGTTTACCGGCGTGACATATCCATCGAACTTCACACTCGATCCCTCAAGTATCGGAATAGTCGTACCGGCATGATGTGTACCTAGGAGGACTCTATGGCCGAAGTGATCGCGTATGTAATCGACCAGAGATCCGAGAAGATCGATTCTTCCCGTCATCGTAAGGAAATCGATCTCCGATCCGAGCTCTAGAAATAGTACTTTGAAGTCGCTCAGGATCGATATGTCCCCATCAATTTCAGCCATATTGATCCGGAGGTCCCTTATCTCATCGCAGCCATAGGATTTGCATTTCTGTAGTGCTTCCTTGAATTGGATGCTCCAGCCGACCCTGCACTCCAAGATCGGATCTTCCAAGTATCTCCTCGCCAATTCGTCAGTTGTACGCTTCTCGATCTCGTAATACGTCATCCACCTTCTGTATGTGTCTACTGGTTTCCGCTTAATCGACAAAGGTATCTGGACGCATGGGATTAGGGCGATCTCCGTCTCAGTGATCCGTTCGACCTCCTTTATGGCTTTGAGGAATAGCCCTCCTAACCCCTCACTGCTTCCCATTATGCCAGCCGCTGCGACGGTCAGGCCGTATCTTTCGACCGATAATCTCAGGATCTTAGTGCTGTTCCTTATGTCGGAGAATCTAGTCACATACTCCTTGTTCTTCTCAGGGCCCTGATACGATTCACCCACGAATGGGAGATGGCCCAAGATGAGTCGCGGAACGACCACGTCCCCTATCTTCATCTTCGGGAATTTACACGCGGTCGCGTAATCTTTCATGCCCTTCACTGAGCTTGACATATAGAAGATCGTAATATAGTTTTTAAACGATTGAGGGGGGAGGCACGCAGTCCGATTTGTGTCTAGCTGCTCCTCAGATTCAGTATGTCCGCTATGTTCGCCCTGGCGTGAATCTTGGGCAGTATCTTGCCCGTGGTTGATGTGAACAGAGTAGTTACGCCCGGTCCATGGCCTGCCAATACGCAATCTGTGTGTACAACTATGCCGACCGAGATGGCACCTTTTTTGTAGATCCGACCGAATGAGTGGTCTGCATTCTCTATTAAGATGAGGTCGCCAAGTCTCAAGTCCTCGAGTCCATACTTGCTCTTCATATCTTCATCGAATAGTTGGATGTCGTAATCTCCAGTATAAGTTTGCGAAGCGCCAAGGCCCGAGCCCATTATGGCAGCGGGAACCGTGTGCGTTACGGGTATCTCGAGTTTGTCCCCCCTGGCATCTATCTTCATGGACTCCATGAGGCCCGGATCGATGTTCATGACTATGATTTCTGAGAAGTCCAGTAACTTAAGGCCCACTCCGAAGGCCTTGATCATAACCTTGTCGCCTATGACGAGTTTCTCCATGACCTGGGGACTGAAATCGACAAGCACGTGAGGAATCTGATCTTCCAGGCATTGAAGGATTGAGATCGAAGTACGTGCTTCCTGAGGCTGGTAGAGATGCCGCAGCAAGTAAATTCCTGATCTGCTCATTATCGAGTCACACGGTTCTAATCCCCTAGATTCCGTCTCCTTCTTCAATTGCTCATCTCGCTCAAGGGCAGATCGCGGTAGGTCTCCTTCCTCGTCCTCGATCCGAACTCGTGGCGCGAGAAGCCCAGGATGGAGAGGACGGTCTCCGCCGCGTCCAGGAGGAGCTCTCTATACTTCTCCCTGTCGTAGCCCCTCCCCTCGTACGTCTCCATCGGAGCCACTCGGCATAGGGGGTTGTGGTTCCTAGAATCAACATGGACGAACTCCACGATCTCCCCCGCCTTGACCATCTTCCCCTTTTCCGCCAGCCTCATCGCCACCGAGACGTAGGCTGCTGCCCAGTCATACGAAGAGAGGGGCCTCCTCAGGACCCTGGAGACTGCCAGATCGCCTACGGAAACCTCGCCCTCCATGACCTTCCTTATCGCCTCAATGAGGAGTTCCCTGGCCTTAGCATATCCCTCAGTCTTCACTTGCTTTAAGTCCTTGCCACTCAGGAGGGCCAGTATGAGGCCCCTCTGGAACCTCATTATGAACCTCGGGGGTGTCGTGGCGCCTCATCTCTATGCCCCTGACCACTATCTCGCCGTCCGTCAGCACCCCGAAGTAGTGCTTCTGGGCCTCCATGTTCCCATGGGGATCAGATTATAACGGGAGGAGTAGCAGGCGTTACGGTCTCATAGCTCAGGTTATTGCGGACGATCAGGTTAGGATACTGGCTCGCGAAGTTCAGCTCCGCGACATTCTCGTGGACCACTTCTATCTTCGGGGAGATGATCATCCCTCCCCTGTCGCGTAATACTATCTCCTTAACCATCCGCACATACGCATAGTAGCCCCTGTTCCTGGGTATCATGTATCCCCTCTTCAGGAGCTCGTAGCAGTTCCTGCTGTCTATCACTTTGTTGGCCGTCCACCTGCCATCTGCCATGCGCTCAATGTGGTATGCGATGGTCTGTATCGATTCGTTCAGCATCGTCGAAATCTGCGCCGTGTTCAACGCCTCCGAGGAGAGAAGTTGGAGTATCCTTTTCCCTAAGGGATTGGCAAGTTCCTCCGCTATCACCTTGAGCCTTGGCTCTTCAGATCCTATCGTCTCAATTACATCATTAAGAAGTTAAATATTATTCTATATCTAGCATTCAATGTAAGTTCAGGAATGGATAAGAAAGTGCATAGAGACTAGATGACGCTTTTCCTACTTATGGTTAGCACGAGGCTTAGCCTGACGTAATACTTCAGGAAATCGCCCCGATATGAACGATGGAAAGATGCGAACCATCCGTCTATATCCAGCACCCATGTATACTCATTGGTCTTTGTCAGTTGAATGTGGCCGTCATCGCTAAGCGGTAGCGGAGGCTCAGGAGCTGTTATCTTTATATGTATGCTACCATACATGAAGTCGCCTTTGAAGGGATATATCGTATCGATGCATGCAAGTGCACCCGTGTTGGGATCATAGAAATATATTATTATAAACAGATCGGGTGGCATTAACTTCTCACCAACATCCATTTTGAATATATTGGCCTTATTTCTAGCAGAGAGTAGAAGAACCATGCGATAACTCTTCGATGACAGTCTAAAGGGCATGTCTACGAGGTTCACGTCCTTCCAATGGGCGTTATCAAAGTTCACGTAAACCAACCTAGAACTTCGGTTCAAATCCATAGTTAATATCTCCCCCACTAGCTCTCCTATGCCTATGTACACGCCTTGGATATTTGGCTGATATGCCCCAAGTCCGTCGCTGGCGATGAGCTTATCATCGGCGATAAGGACAGAAGTTATGATTATCGTGTGTAACCTGTAAAGGAGAATGGTAACGATCATAACAATGATTACAAGAAGAACAAGTATATGCTTTTTATTCAATTCCTCTCACAAGATATTGTGATAATTCAGGGGGACAAAAGAACGTATTATCTAATATTATTTGGATAACCTCCATTCTAACCCTCATGGAATTTTAGTATTATATCCGTGATATCGTTAGTAATGTTCTCAATCTTTTTGGTCATCTCATTGGATATGAATGTTAAGTCATCTTTAGTTCGTAATGAACCATATCTGAGCACTATAGTGTGACCGAAAACATCGATCGAGAACCTGCCTTGCGAATCCGTATGGGCTACGATATCGCTCCCTTTATCGCATCCAGTTACTCCTACTCCATATCCGACAGCGGGCGTTTCTCCTACGATCATCAACCTGCCTGCAATGGTCCTCTTCTCCAGTAGGCCATGTTCAACGATTTCAGCGGAGAAATCCCCACCTAAACTCGACCTGGAGAAATCGTATTTGATCATCCCTATGCCCTTCGAAAGGTATATGTCGCCTTCCCCTTTTATGAGGGGGACCTCTTCTTTCTTGGCGTTGTCCACATGAATCTTGATGCAATCTTCGTAGGTTTTCGTGCCGACCTTCAGATCGCCGATCCAGCTTATTTTGAATTGTTTCTGATCAACCCATTGCCAAGTATCCCCATCCCTGAACGTCAGTGGCAACGAGAACAGCAGCCAGTGCCAGCCTTGATTCCCTATGGGACAGCCCATATGATAAACTATCTTCCCTTGATGGACTCGGTAGTGGATAGAGGAATCGCAGAACTGAGAGGAAGGATCGTTAATGCTCGTGATGGTCATTAGGAAAGCTTCCCCCTCCGAATGCTGTAATACAGCCTCTACGCTGCAATCCAAGGCTATGTACCCGTCTCTAATTCTATAGATGACATACTGCCCAGGCTTGGTGGGAAAGAAATCATATGCTGACAGTTGTCCTCCTTTAGACTTCACAATCTCGGCTTCCTTCAAATTTTTCACCTCCTTTGATACCATCATAACTTCCTTTTTCATTAAGAGGGATGAGCACTCAAACTCTATCTTCTTCAGAGGGCCCAGTATTGAAAAACCGAAATCGGTCAAACGGTAGACCTCGCCGTCTTTTTGTATAACTTCACAGTTAATCAGTTCAGTGAGATGGCAATTGAAAAGTCCGGAGCTGTGACGTGGCTCGAGTCCACACAGCGACATGATCCCTGAGAACGATTCTTGCTGGGCTTCCAGTTTTTCCATTATGGTCATTCTCAAGGGATGAGAGATGCTCTGAAGAACTATCGATGCTAGCTCTTTATCCTTCAAATGGTTCGTATCATGATCGCTTACATTATAAAAAAGGATTTTGTGAATGGAATTTGACAAAGATGTTCAACCAATACTAAGCGTCGTACCCTGGTAGCATGTCTACTGAGGGGGAGTTTGATTCGAGTCTTGTTATAACTCAAAGAAGCTCATAAGGTCAGCGCGTAGTCGTATGACGCCGTCTAGCGCGGCCTCCAACCGACAGCGTTTTACGAGCGGGGAATATGGGAGGTTATTAAGGTTTTTAAAACGCTTGTGGTAGGTGAAAGAATGGAGTTAAAGCCTATAATTCCCCTATTTCCGGCCTTTTTGGCACTGGTTACAGCATTTACTTCCACGCAGCCGGGGGATCTGGAGCAGGTTACGGGCCACCTTAAGGGACGAGCGATGCACTACACCATCTATGTGACCTCAATAGAACATCCCGCGCCGATAGTAGTGGGTAGAAGTTCTGACAAACCCGGATGTCAGGAGGAGGCTGATGGAATTGCTTTCCGATTCCACCGACATCGACGAACTAGCTGACTATCTGCTCAAACTCTCTGAGATAGTCCTGGGGAGGAGAACGCCAAACTCAGCTTCTGCATCCTCGCACAGACCCCGCATGAGAAAGTCAAGGAGATCGCGATGACACTGCACAGGGCCCTAGAGAACAATGACAAAAGGGGCACATTAACTTGACGGACAATCCGGAGCGCCGAAAACGCAGGGATGACTCGAGAGATGTTCCGGGTAAGTACTTGAGCTCCGAGATCCACAGAAGGCTTAGCGAGGCCTCATCGCATCCCAAAGAACAGGAGAAAGAGGAAGCAGCTCAGGAGGGGCCAAATCGTGGATACCTTAACGAAGAGGTGCATCGAAAGCTATCGGAGGCAAGCCGGCGAGATGAGCGAATCAATCAGCCCGTCGATACGATGAAAACGGGCGGAATAGACGCCGAGACTGAGCATTCCGTTGCGCAAAAGGAAGAGGAGCGATTACCAGAAAACCCAGACGTTATGAAGCAGACAACTCAAGGAGCTCAACAAGAGGGGACCGGAGAACATGCTGACTCCTCTGAGCAGCCACTTAAAGGCAACCTAATGCCCCGAGAGTTGAACTCACAATCGGAGGATAGCGGAAGACACGAGCAAACTGAGCGACCTGCTGAGGCGAAGAGAACGGATGATATGGACACCAAGCCCGAGAAGATGGGCGAGCAGAAAGATCCGATGGTCAGGCAAATCTACGAAATCCAAGGGCATGAATCGCGCCTCCCAGAAAAAGCTCCGGAACAACTTTTAGGCAAAGAGGGGCAGAGAATCCCTGAAACTCAAACTGAGAAAACCCGAGAGCCGCAAGTCGAACAACCAGATTTCAAGCCACCGCTGAGCGGCCCCATGCCCCACGAATCAAGCTCCAAATTAAAAGGCAGAGAATCAGCCTCAGAGTATCCTCTAGAGCAAGATCTGACAGCTCAGGATAAGCTGAGTCATGAGCACCTTACCGATGGGGCGCATGAAAAACCCTCAGAGAGAAGCCAACCCAGCGATATTACGAGAAAGGATGGAATGGACGCCAGGTCCAAGTCCGAGCAATCCATTACACCCACAGAGCCAACGGTCAATCGATCCCTTGACAGACCAGACCATGAATCGCGTCTTCAGGAGCAGCTCGTGAGAACGGAGGAGAGGCGGACAAATCGAGAGACCCAGCCGGAAAAGGGCAGAGAATTTCTGGTCGAAAAAGCTGACCACGCCAAAGAGCCATTGCAAATCGATCATGTACCGCACGAATTGGACACTCGATCGGAGAGGAAAGAACTCGCCTCAGGACACGAGGAGGGCAGATATCACGAGCGACCAGTAATGGAGCCTCATAAACATGCATTTTGTGGCAGAATGCCCAACGAGGGCGTGTCAGATGTTGGCGGAATCAGGGCGACGGTGCCCGAAAAAACCTTCGATTGGGCAAAGTTATTTGAGGATGCTAGCGTCGTCGAGAAGGTCTCGTCCGAGAGCTGGGCGAGGTCGTTCGTCAAGGAGATAAAGGACTACCAGAAGCTGGATCAGATCGGAGAGGGAGAGACGGAGATACAGGGACTGAATATCAATATGGAGAAAGGCATCGTTCAGAGGGGTGATCCTGGTTCTATTGGCAAGAGCTACTTTAACCTTAAAATCCTTGACACGGGAACTATAATAAGGGTATATGAGGACAATGCTGTCACCGTTTGGGATGGGTATTCCTTCAAAAGACTGAGAATTGAACAACTTGATAGTACGAATACCGAACCTCTTGAGATAGTTACGCGTGGAGAGACAAGATCAGGAACAGATCTGACGACTATTCTCATGAGGGATTACCTAGAGAATATCGGATTCTTCGATAAATTCGTGATAGGTCAGGAAGTGGAGGCCTTTGGCGTTAAAGGCACAGTCAAGGAAAAAGGAGAATCTACCCATTCCGGTCCTTACGTTACCTTAGAATACAATATGAATGAGGGAAAAAGTGTTGAAGTAACTATTGATGCACAAGGTCCAACAGTATATAATCATAGGATAATAGATGTTGAGATCGGAGAGGATGGAGCCGTAAACCTCATTTATGAGCATGGTGACAGGGTGATTAGATGCCCCATAAAGCTGCCAGAGCCTCTCGTAAAGACTAGTCCAGTATCTATGGAGATTGTAGGTGATAAAATGGACCTCGATAAAACCATAGAAGACCTAAATATCAAGGCAGACTTTGAGACGATTAAAAAGGAGACAGGTATACAAAGTCCTCAGGATTTTACGGATACTGTTGCGTACGCTATGGACGGTAAGACGATAGGAGACTTCAGAGAGACGCATGACCTTAAAAACTGGGAGAAACTAAGAGACTCCGCAAATAGCATCTCTAAATACTATTTAGAAAGAGAGCTTGAAATGTTTGGCTTAAAAAATATAGAGGCAGATATTGAAGCTGGAGTAGAGCCTGTTAAGCCTGGAGACGATATCAAAATTTCCACTAGTGACGGAACACAACTCAAGGTGGATATCGAATACGCAGGTTCTGGAAAGAAATGCTATAGCGCTCAAGTAGATCACTTGATGAAGAAATTCGCTAAAGGAACCGATCTTGGAATCATCTTTTGGGAGGGGGAGTATCATATCTTCGTAAATCTCGATACGGAGTATATGCCCCTTCGAGACCTTGCAAGAGGCAGCAAGAAAGGGCAGCTTTAGCCTTAACAGGCGTTACGGCTATCGGTGGTTTAGGTCTTTTGTCCGGTTACTTCTCAAATGTTAAAGGAGAGGCCATGAGCTTTACCGACGACACAGGCAGGTGGATCGGCGAATTCCAAGAGCTATCTTTTCTTAATGGGACTGGCTATTTCCAATTTTCAGCGTTCGGGTTGTTCTAAAACCCTTAGATGTAGTATTGGCCAAGAGATCCTTGTTGACCTCTGTATCATGTGACTCAGGCGGTTCAGACAGATCCATAGATACTGCGCTGTCGCCACGCCCACCAGCGCGAATGCCGCGTAACTATTGCCGCCCTATGCTCAAAAGATTGCTTTGCCTTAAAAACCTCGTATTATCGGTCTATTGCGCCGTGAAAGTGCTCCCCTCTCTCCTACATACCGGACAGGAGGATGCTAGAGCTCAGATCGCTGACTAGGCTGAGGGTGAGCTTGGTCGAGAGATCCCACCATGCTTCCCGGTTACAACTCCCTTCTCTCCCTTGGCGTCTCCAGACACCACGGCGGCTTGGTTCCCAATGCACGAGAGGAGGTTGAGGGCGGCGTTTGCCCCCCCTGGGGACCTGTCGTCCTTCTCCTTGTTCTCTACGCTCACGCCTGGCTCGACGTGGTCAGCTTCGAAGCCGGCAGCAAGATCACCGACCCTAACGTTGTAGGTTATGCCCCCTACACCCGGAAGCATTACGGGTCTCCCATTCGCCGTTACCGTATAGGATTGCCTCGATATGGGGCTGCACACCTCGCCGATCACCGAGATCCTCACCAATCTCTCCATATTCGTTCTAATCATATCAATCGCGATGAATTATTCGATTGGACTAATAATACCTATGGTGGAATAGCAATATTCACCGGCATACCTTTTTATTTTCGTGAATTCGGCATTCCGACACATTGAAGAAGCTGAAAGCGGGAATCGTGGGTGCGACGGGTGTAGTTGGCCAGCAGTTCGTAGTGGCACTGCAGGACCACCCCTGGTTCGAGATAAAACGCCTCGCGGCGTCTGAGAGGTCAGCCAACCAGAAATATGGCGCTGCCCTGAAGGATTCGAAGACCGGGGCCATGAGGTGGTATTGCGAGCAACTGCCGAAGGAGAAGGTCCTAAAGCTCGAGGTCGAGGATGCGTCTCAGCTCGATAACTCGGATCTCGACATAATCTTCTCAGGTGTAGATTCCGAGGTGGCACTCAAGCTTGAACCCGGTTATGCCAGGACGACGCCCGTCATAAGCACTGCGGCAGCCTTCAGGTACGATGAGGATACGCCGATCCTCATTCCAGCTGTGAACGACGAGCACATCGAGTTGTTGAGGGAACAGCAGAGGAGGAGGAATTGGAAGGGCTTCATAGCCCCAATGGCGAATTGCACTACAATTGGACTCGTCATTTCGCTGAAACCGATACAGGACTCCTTTGGCATCGAGAGGGTTATAATGACGTCGATGCAGGCCGTCTCGGGCGCTGGGAGATCATCTGGAGTCCTGACACTCGACATCATAGACAACGTAATTCCATTCATTCCTAAGGAGGAGGATAAGGTCCAAAGGGAGAGTGCGAAGATCCTAGGCAAGTCCTCCGGTGGAAAGGTGGTTCCTGCCAACATGAGGGTCAGTTGCACGTGCACGCGCGTCAATGTGAGGGATGGCCACACGGAATCTGTCTCCGTCTCAACTGGAAAGGAATGTGGCATCGAGGATGTAAAGGATGCCATGAAAAGATTCAACCTAGGAGCGAGGAAAGCTGGACTCCCATCTTCACCCGATGAGATGATAGTCGTAGCCGATGATCCGTATAGGCCCCAGCCGAGGTTGGACAGGGACAACTGCGGCGGGATGGCGACCACCGTGGGGAGGATGCGAAAGGATGAGGCCTTAGATAGAGGGATCAAGTACGTGCTAGTAACCCACAACACGGGAATGGGAGCCTCGAAGGGGGCTGTGCTGTTGGCTGAACTGCTCGTTAAGAGGGGTTTCGTCTAGGGGACCGAGTTCCAACGCAATGCCTTAACCAGCGACTCCAGTTCTCTTGAGGACCTTACCAGCAAGCTTCCTTTGATATCGCCCCTTCTCTACAGCGATTTCGCCGTTCACCATAACGTATTCGATTCCCCGGGGGAAACTATTGGGTTGATTATATGTGGCCGTGTCCTGAATCTCATCCATGTTGAAGGCGACGATATCGGCCCAGAAACCCTCCTTCAACGTCCCGCGATCAATAAGGCCGAGCTTCATCGCCGGCATGAGGGTCATCTTCCTAACTGCTTCCTCCAGACTCAATAGCCTCTCCTCTCGTACGTATCGTGAGAGCAGCCTCGGGCAAGTTCCATAAGCCCTGGGATGGGCCCTCCCCTTTGAGATGTCAATCGAATCAGTGCCCATCATGCCCTTGGGGTGCTTCAGCGCTTTACGGACGTCGTCCTCGCACATGGAGAAGATGATCATCGACGCTTCGCCTTCCTCCTCTTCGAGGAGAGTCAGCACGATTGATATCACATCCAAGCCCCTAAGCCTTGAGGCTTCGAGGAGGCTTCTCCCTTCCAGGTGCTTGTTCCTCTCACTCCTGCAGTGGGCTATCAGTACGCTCTCGCCTCCATCGCTCACAAGGTCCCGGGTCAGATCCGAAAAACCGCTTCTCAGCTCAGCTTCTATCTGCTTTCGAGCTTGGGAGTCCCTCAGCCTTTTAATCAATTCCCTCATGCCCCCCTCGAGGGCCCAGGCTGGAAGCAGAGTCGTCATCGTCGTCATTCCGGCGGTGTAGGGATACGCATCGAACGTGATCTCGATGCCCCTGCAATTGGCGTCGTCGATCATCTTCAGGGCATCCGCGACCTTTCCCCAATTGCTCCTCCCCGAAGCCTTCATGTGCGATATCTCAACCGGTATGTGCGCCCCTTCGCCTATGGAAGCCGCTTCCCCTACAGAGTTGAGCAATTCCTTGCCTTCGCCGCGAATGTGAGACGAGTAGATCCCCCCATGCGCCGAAGCCACCTTGCACAATTCGATGAGTTCCTCGGTGGTGGCGTAGATGCCAGGGACGTATATCAGTCCCGAGGACAATCCAAACGCTCCCTCCACCATGCACCTAGCGACAATCATCCTCATCTCCTCCAGCTCTTGTGAAGACGGCGCCCTCTCTTCGAATCCCATCACCGCGGTCCTGATTGTGTTGTGGCCCACGAGGGTGACAACGTTAACGGCCACACCGCCTCTCCCCAGTCGATCGAGGTAGTCACCAAATCCAATCCAATCCCAACTCAGCCCCTCCTCGCAGAGGAAGTCGACGTAACTCCTGAGCAGATCCAGCCTTCCTGGATTGATCGGTGCGGCGGACATCCCACAATTGCCCACGACTTCTGTTGTGATGCCCTGCATCAGCTTGCCCTCGGCCCATGGCTTCGCCGGCAGGACGAAATCCGAGTGCGAATGCATATCGACGAAGCCTGGAGATAGGACAAGTCCATCGGCATCGAGGATCGTCTGAGCGATCTTCGGCTCAATCGCCCCTATTTTTGCTATCTTGCCATCTTTGACGCCGATATCGGCCCGGAATGGTTTGGAGCCGGAGCCGTCTACTATGAGGCCACCCCTTATCGAGATGTCAAACAAGTGGCATCACGCGGACGATGGAACCCATGCTCCTTTACGCTCAATCCTTTAGCGCCTGGAAGATAAGATTCCTCACCCGTTCCACGGGCGCAACGATGTTGAGGATGTAAGGGGGAGCGATCTGGAAGAGCTTCTTGAATAACTCGCCCCTTCTCCTGTCCTTCCTCTCGCCGAAGGTAGTCAGGTAATTGTTATACCACTTCTCGGGAGCACGGCTGAGGAAATCGACGGCCTCGTCCGGCCCGATGGATCTCAGGATCATGCTGTCACTTGGGTCTCTCTTCAGGAGGAAGCAGGTGTGAATGCGGATCTCGTCGACGACCTTCTCCGGCCTCAGGATTCGCCGGGGATCGACCATGACACGCGGCTCGCTTGGCAGGAACTTCTCCCTCGGATCGTCCGCCTTGACGTTCTCCAGGTCGCATTGCCTGAAGATTGGCTCCAACCAGGGATAGTTCTCCATCGCGTTGGTCCTCATGTAGAACCAACGTTCACTCGCGTGGCCCATGGCCTTGTCGCTCCCGAAATGGACGAAGATCCAGTCATCCTGGTGAAACTCCCCCTTGGGGTGCTCCATGCCGGGGCCATAGCTGTGCGTTGTCTTCCCGGCATTTGTCGGCCCGATCAGGAGGTACCCTTTGCCATCTATGGACGCGCTTGCGCCGTGGACGCTGAGCACGCCGAACTGGTCCTCGAAGATGTCGGCAGCTATGGACAGCGTGCCGGGCTTCACCTCCCCGTAGTAGTCGTTGTTGAGGACGATCAGGGTCTTCGTCTCCGGGTTGTAGGCAGCCCCGGCATTTATGTCCGGTTTGACGACGCCCCTCTCGAATATCTTCTCGGCCGGGATCTTCCCGCCGTCGTCGACAGCATAGACTTGCCCGTGCGGAATCCTGGAAGGGTCTGTCATCCACCAGTTCAAATTGTAGAAGAGCTTGATGTGAGGCATGTTGGTGCACAATCTTATGTGTATGCCGTCGAGCGAGGCATCGACCGTATCGGTTGCGAGCTCCTGGCAGTACTCCACGAGTTCGTCCCTCCTCTGGACGGATATGTTCATAGTTCCATCGTATTGTCTGATCCTTCCGGGATACTTCGTTATGTGGTAGGGCATTCTTTCTGGATGCCCTTTCAACGGCAGCTTATTTGCATTTCCCGAACGGCATCATCGAGTGTAATCATCGATTGGGCTGTTCTTGGGAACACGTCAGCGCGCGTGAGTTGTTGAGTTGATGGTCCCTAGCCGAGCGAGCCCCTCAGCTTGCCCAAGTCCAGGATGAGCTTGCCGAGATTTGCGGAAACCGATCCACCCAGATAGTCCGAGACCTCGCCAGGTGCGACCTGAATCGCAAACTTCTCGGGGGTCGTCCTCTTCCCTGCCTCGAAGTCCTTCAGGTGGGATATCGCAACCTTGACGAGGATGGCATACCTGTTGTCGAGTTCCTGAAACGTGATAAGGGACTTCAAGTTCTCGATGCTCTCCGAGATCCTCTTCGTTACCAGGAAATCCTGTCCATAGTATTTGGTCGCCTTCTCGATGTCGCTCAGCAGGGATGGATTTACCTCGTTGAGCAGGGCGTTGAGCCACTCTTGTCCTTGCGACTCGCGTATCTCCTTAAGGGCATTGCCGGTTCCGATCAATTCGGGCGGAAGGCCACACGTATAGAGCGCTGCTGTGAATTTGATAACTCTAGGCAATTTCTTGAATCTATCCATGTCAAGCTGTTCTATGACTTGCGCGAGATTCTTGTCCGGAAAGCAGGACGCAAGGCTTTGGATGTCCCTCAGCTCCCTGTAGTAGGCCACTTCCTCCGAACCCAAGATCCTCTCCCTCTGGTCCGGCACGAATTGGGCGATCGCCCTCACCCTGTCCGCTATTTCAGACATCTCCCGGAGGTAGTTCTTGGCGAAGATCATTATCGACGTCATTATTTTGCCCCTTTCCCCCGAGCTGAGTTCGGGCGCTTCCTTGGTGGGTGACGACTTGATTTTTTCGTTAAGTTCCACCGTCTTTTCGGCCCCGTGATCGTACCTCATGCCTGATTGGATCGTGTACGTCCTAGTTCCCCTATACTCCTCGAGGAAGTTCGTTGCATTCTCTAGGCATATGTGCCCCCTGAATGGAAGGGCTCCTCCACCGAGGATCGGATGCACGGCGACGCCCGTCTCGGCTTCGACTTTCCCGCAATCCGACAGCGCGACCTTGCAGGACAGAGCCGCAGCTGGATGGCCGTACAGGAGTGCCGTCTCTGACGCGCCCAAGAAGATCCTCATGTAATCCTTGACGCCGGCTGCGGATGCGTAGCTAGTCATGATGCGGTGCGTTGAGAGCAGTTCGCTGACGCCCTCGAAGAGTGGGATTATCTTGAGCTTCTTGTCACGGCGAGGGATGCCGAGTTCCCTCTCCAATATGGAGAAGAGGTCGTTTGCCCTCTCCTCGCACCTCATCAAATCCTCGGTCGTCTTAGTCATGGCCTGCACTATTTCGATGATCCCCTGCTCGCCGTACAGGTTGATCGAGTGGTAGATCCCCTCCATAACGGCGAAGAGCGTCATGAATTGCCTAAACGGTTCCTCGGTGAAGTCGCTGATCATCCTGGGAGTTATGAACACATCTCTGCCTGGCACGATGTTCTCCTTAGAAAGCCGGAGGACGATCTGCCCTATCTGGTGGTAGGGCGTGAGCTTCCCCATGTAGTCCACCATGTATTCCTCGCAACCCAGGCCCTCCTTCGCCTTCTTCAATGAGTGGACGGCCTCTTCGACTTCATCCCTGATCGGAACGAACTTCGTCGCCGAATCCGGGTGCTGCGTTGCCATCGTCATTGGGATCTTGTGCACAGTCTCACCCGAGCATCTCCTTGAACGAGTGCCTCATCGTCGGATCCTCCCATTTATTGCCTTGCCTTCCCCCCATCGAATGGCCCGTTGACGGCATTCAGGGGCTCCTCCCCCTTGAGGATCCGGATGACGTTCTCAGCGCAGAATTCCATGCCGGCCTCGAAGAATTCGCGTGTCCAAGAGGCCTGATGAAGCGACAGCTGAGCGTTCTCGAGCCCGAGGATCTCATTGTCCGGGTCGATGGGCTCTTTGCCCCAGACGTCTATGACGGCATATCTGATTAGCTTCTGGCTGAGAGCCATGTGCAGTGCGGCCTCGTTCACCACCGGTCCCCTCGATGTGTTGATGAAGGTCGAGGAGCGCTTCATCTGCTTGAACTCCTCTTCACCAATCAGGTCTCTCGTCTCGTTCGTGAGCGGGACGTGAATGGTAACGATGTCCGACTCCATGAGCAACTCGCGCAGGCTTACCATTTCGACGCCCTTCTCGAGCGCGGCCCTCGAGTCGACATACGGGTCATAGGCGAGTAACTTGACCTTGAATGGGCCGAGCAGTCTGGCTACCTCTCGACCGATCTTGCCGAAACCGACGATCCCCACGGTCTTTCCGCTCAACCTCTCACCCACGAGGGAAGGCCTTTCGGGCCACGCGGCCCTTCTGGCGGCCGAGTCCAACCTGATGAATCCCCTCAAAGACGATATCATTGCGCCCATGGCGTATTCCGCGACGTCGAGGGAGTTTATGCCGGGTATGTTGCAGACATAGATGCCCTTCTTGCTGCATCCATCTATGGCTATCGTGTTGACCCCGACGCCAAATTTCTGCACAATGTGAAGGCTGTCCGCCCCCAGGAGCGACCTTTCGGTGAGGAAGGAATCGGCCACAATTATGGCGTCGAGGCCGTTCAGCTTTTCAGCGGGTATGTCCTCATAGAAGACCGAAGATACCCCGACCTCGGCGTGGGGGGTTAGCTTACTGACCGCTACGTCAGTGCAGGGTATTGGCTCCGCAATCCAGACCTTTGCCTTCGACATCTCTGCTCACTCGGTGTTTCAGACCAAGTATTGAGCCTTACTAAAGGGAGTTCTATTAAGTCGTCGGGATATAGGGGCTTAAATATATCGAAGACGACGCTTTTATGTGCTCGCTAGGAAGTCGGTCAAACAGTCTTACCATCCTCCACCACATGTCCTTAACCTCATGCAGGATTTCAGGCAGATGGTCAATGATTGCATAAGGATTGGCCTTGCCAATGGCATCTCATCACTGAAGAGGCTCTCCCTCCTATCTTACAGGAATCTCAAGGGATACCCTCTCCCTTCGTATTACAAGCTCTGTGCGATATCGAAGGCGGCAGGGATCTTGGCCTCAAGGAAGAAAT